>JACCDO010541040.1_pt1 | contig 14676 bp, 4 predicted proteins | sample 7446101 | NCBI WGS metagenome assembly JACCDO01 (sample SAMN15323440, study PRJNA562643) | freshwater metagenome | isolation source: river surface water | place: USA:Blue River Watershed | collected 2017-08-16
AAAAACACCAAAACAAGGAGTTTCATTAACTCCCCAATCAACAATGGAATAATTTTTTTGATATTCATAGAAATTACTGCTCGTTTCAAGTAAACATGTCTATTTACTAGCTTTTTATGTATATACATGACGCTTTATTTGCGATGTTAAAGCAATTTCGTGCTTGTGAGGGTAGTGCGATACCTAGATTCCACGCTGCATTGGTAAAAGGATGAATCTGAACTGCTTAATAGCTTAGGAATGCAGCGGATCAAAACATTGCTAGAAGAATTTTTATCATAGAGAGATCTTTAATTAAGTAAATATGCAGAATTTATTTATCGTCCGGCGTACGTTGCTACTATTTCTATGCTTTAAGTGCTTTGACATACTCAAATCAAAGTATTGTCTGCACCAAGCATGCATGTTCATAAAAAATGTGTTTATTTTTCGAAATTAATCGGAAAAGTGAATAATAATCATTAAAAAGAAACTTTTACCTTGCACTTCTGTCCCCAACGTCAGGCCTTGATTCATGGCATTAAATTTCCTTAAACAGCTCAGATCAATTGAAGAGAAAGGTTCACTGCCTTCGGGTAATGACATCAATTATTCAGGAAAACCTCTTACCCAATCTACTGTGAGCCGTGGTAATAAGGTACGAGGTGCAGACTCTGAGTCCAAAGATGGTTTGTCTCCGGATCACCCGTTCAGCAGTAGTGATATTCTAAGCATTGTAGATGATCCATACTCCAAAAATGATATAGAAGCGCATAAAGAGCACTCTTTGTCTGCTGGGTTACTCAAGAAACTGCTTAGCACGAGTGGAACTCGACAACCGCAAAGATTGATCAGGTCTGACAGTTCAACTGCAACAAACTCAAGACTCAACCGAACAAACTATACCCAGGAAAATATTACGTACGTCAAAGACGATTCCGCGTCGTTGTCAAGTGCGGAAACTACAACCAATAGATCCAGTGCAAATGCAACACTGCGAAATATAGATAAGGATGTGCTATCACGAGCTAATGTTACTAATCACAACGTTAAGCCTCCAAAGGCAATTAATCATCATTCACAGGGATGGAATAGCGATACAAATAACTCGGAAAGCGAATCTGGAAGAGATCATAAACTTACTGGTACGGGCATGAGTGCAGATGCTCAGAGCGCTTTCTACAGTGCACTCTTTGCTCGAGAACTGGCACGTAATGGCCAAAAACCTCACCCTGCAGCGAAAGACGCTTACATTCAAGGATTGCAGATTTATTCAAATCCTTCTGAGCGAAGCTTAGACCGTGAACATGATGTAAACTCAGTTACCACCGCAGACAGCAGGAACTCTAGTGTGCGTGCCTACCAACAAGCGATTCAAGATCGCGAAAAGTATTCGCAAGAAATGCAGCGGGCGAAAAGTCAATTATCTAAAGAGATGCAAAAAAATGCAAGTGTAATCGAAGCAAATATAGGGAAGGCTGTGGAATTCTTACCGACAGACCTTCTGATGAAGTACGGTAAATTCGAGATAGTCCGAGAAAGGGCCCTGACAAAGATGTGGAATATCTTAATGAAGATGCGCATCAATTTGCTGCGCTTGGCAAAGAAACGCTGGATTGTCTTCGTCAAATCAAGTAACCAATCTATTCGTCTAGCAGCTGGAGCATTAATTGTGCGTGTCGCACGGGGATGCCTTGGTCGCATGCGGTACAGACGTAGACGTGAAGAATATTTGGAAAGTGAGCGCAAAAAAGGCAGATTAAATGCTGTGAAGCGTATGGGTATTATTCCTAGAATCATTCTGATACAGTCCGCCATACGCCGCTTCCATGCCCGTCGCAGGGTTGCTCCAATATTGCGCGAACATCGGGCAGCCAAATTTGTTCAATTGTTTATGAGAATGCGAATTGTGGTAATCTTTGCTAAGCGTGCTGTGCGATTGCGTCGCTTACAGAAACATATGGCTATTATAATACAAAAACATGTACGAGCCAGGCGAGGGCGAAAGCGCTTTCGTGAAAAAAAGAAGGAACACATGCACGCTTTGATGAAATTAAAATACGAAACAAGCGATAGCACTTTTAAATGGTATTTTGAACAAAATGGTGCAGCAGCTAAAATTCAGCATTGGTTTCGAAATCTACCATGGCATGTAAAGAGAAAGTTTGCCCGCACTTATTTACCCTACTACAAGCTACGCAAGGCCATCTGGATGGACGCCACTGGACGTCTGGCGGATCGCAAGAAAAAGAAAAAGAAGAGAAAAGGGCGGGACAAGCGCACAGGTAAAGACACAGAGTATGCTGCTATGGCACAGAAACGCATGAGTGTCAACGAAAAAAGATCTGACATAGCGGATGCGGTCAATCATATTGTGCGAGGATTTTTGGCGAGACGAAAGGTGAAGCGAATTCGACTAGAGATACAGAGGAAAATTGAATTGTGTCGAATAAGTGCAATAATGATCCAAAAGACTATTCGTCGGGTTCTTGTTGCAATGAAAATGCCATGGATTGGCGCCCGGATTCGGTCCAGTCAAAGAAAATATCGCCGCTGGCGTAGTTCTCAGAACTTCAGAGTCATATATGAACATAAGAAGCGCGAAGTGGAATTGCTGCAACAGAGAGAAGAGGAAGAGCGCCGGCGCGCCGAGTCTAAGCAAAAAGCAAAGAGCAGAGTTGGAAAGGCGAATCATGCTGTTACGGATGTGCGCAGCCGCCCTTCTACTGCTGCGGTTGGCGAGCGTCCTGCAAGCAGCACGAGCACCACCTCCGTTGTAGAACGGGTTAGCACAGCAAAGAGCAATTCTAGCACTGGTAGCAAGAGTAACCGTCCTAGCAGCAAATCTGGCATCGTTCCTACAGAACGTGTTGTGGTACAATGGTGGAAGGACTCCGATCAGCACGTCTATGTTCCACCGACCGCTCGACAGAGGAGTATGGAGGATGTCGTCAGCACTAGCTCCGATGCATTGCTGCCCCTTCATTTATCGAATCGCCGAAATACTATAGATGTTGGAACACGGTTTAAAATTACAAGAGCAAAGGATATCCCATACATGGATACTGCAGCAAGGCGAATTGCACGAGCCTTCAGGGCCTTTCTGGCTAGAGTTAAGTTTAAAGCATTTATGGAGAATAAGTGTATGATATATGCTACGAAATTACAGAAATGGGGTGTGTACATGACCTTGCGCAGGCGTGTTGTAAGGCTCAGGCGCTTCATTGTAGAAGAGACAGGACTATGGGCTCGCGTCCTTCGCAGGCGAGCCGCAGCAACGAAAATTCAACGCAGAGCGAAGGTGCATGCATCCATGGTATGGTTACGCAATTTCAAGGCAAAGCGTACTTGGGCAATCGCTCAACTTTTTCGATTTTATCGACGACGCATCAAGGCTAGAAAGGCTGTAAAGGCAGCTATTCGGTATAGGAGGAGTCTTTTGGAGACACGCGAAGCTGGAGCACAGCAGTACGATCGCACAGTTCTTTGTGCGTTAGTTGACGCTTTTTGGGAAGGTGCATCTCAAATCAAATCATTGAATGTACCCTATGACTTACAAAAGTTTTTTCAAACGACTGGAAGCGGAGGAATGCTTGAAAGTAGCCGTTTCGCCAAAGTCATGGCGACTGTGGCAACAGAGTCGGATTTATTTGGTGAAGATAGGAAAAAGAAAAGTAAGAAAAAGAGTAAGAAAATAGATGGAGATGTTGCTACCAATGCCACTGTAGCTGCTGCTGTGGACGATGAAGAAAGTGCCGCCGCCGGAAATCCTCTCGACACGAAAATTATTGAAAACATGTTTCTGAAAGTCAAAGCCCTGAACGACAAGCGCATTGACTACCCTTGTTTCTTGGACCTGCTTTGCAACTTAGGGGCAATCCGCTTTATAGGCATATCCGAAGCTTTATTACCTAATGGCGAAAAGCTGGCAGAGTTAACGAAAGCTATCACGCAAATAGACGCGAAGCAGGGCTCCGGGCCGCGAGGATTGCTCAGCGAAACCGAACGGACATATGAGTTAAACAATTTAGTACAAGAAGGAACCATGACACAAGATCAACTACAAATGGTAGAAAAAATCATTCGTTTTGAATACGGCCGAAAGTCTGGCAGACCTGCATTGATCACCAAATTTTGCATGACCTATATTGCCTTGAGTCAAGACTATAAGAAAGCAGTGTTGGCATTAGGCAAGAAGGCCACTAGTGTAGAGGCCGAATCAGCTGTTGCAAAGAGTGTAGAAACACTGCAAAATTGGGCTCGCAACCGACTTGGAATCAAGAGCATTTTAAGACAATGGAAAAGCATCGCTGCAAGAAAAATTGCAGCAAAAAGGTATAAAGCGGCAACAAATATCAATAATATGTGCCGAAGATTTCTCGGGAAAATTCACATAATGAAAATAGCACAAAATACTTATTCCAAGTTTTTGGACCAAGAGTCAGGTGCAGTGTATTGGTTTAATCCTCGCACCGAAAAATCATTTTGGACAAAGCCTACCATGCTAGGTTCTAAAGATTGCGGGAATCCTGTGTCCATGCCGCATCCAGATGAGCAATACATAGTATTGTGCAGTCTATGTGATCCAGACGACAATCCGAATAGTGCAACGACTTTTTGCGACGAATGCAATGATGTCTACTGTCCTAGTTGCTTCAAAGTCGCTCACAAAAGTGCGCGCATGTCGGGACATAAGACTATTCCGCTGACATTATGTGTTCAATGCGATTTTCAAGCAGCTTCTCGACGCTGTATCCAATGCAAAGATATGTACTGCGACAACTGTTATAAAGTGGCGCACGCAAGAGGGCGCCTTAAATTACATATTTTTGAGACTTGTACTCAACAATGCACAGGTTGTCACAACAGAGCTGCGCAGTGGGTGTATCAGTCTAATGATGGACGTGGTATAGAACAGTTTTATTGCATACCTTGCACACGTCAAAATATTCACATTAACGAAGGTGCGACGATTCGTGTAAAGAATGCGTCAGGAGAAATACCAGGTGAAGCTATTCTTACTCGCTTTAAATTCAAAGGTGCATCTGTGCTGGCATTCTTAGGCGCTCGAGAAGAGGAAAACAAACGGAAAGCTGTCGCTGAAGATTTCGCTCGCAGGAAAGCAGAGCAACAGGAGCAAAGCATTCAACGTGCAGCTACTCGCATTCAGCGACGATGGCGTGGATACAAAGACAGAAGAGACATTAAAGAATTTCAAAAGGAGAGACGGGAGCTCTTCTCGCTAAGAAAGGCGCAAATGTATTTACGCGAAAATGTTCTTTACAAGTTCCTACAATATTGGGGTGCCGCACCGCAATTGACGTCGGATACCCTTCTCGAGCGTGTGCTAAACAGCTACCCGGTGCATATGCATGGTATTCTTGCTGAGTGTATTAACGACAAATGGAAAGTCGCTCTCAAACTACAGAGAGCACAAGATGAGCACTTGCAAAAATTTGGTAATCCTAGTAAGCTAATGCTGTATATGAAGCAATGGGATGCGCGATCAAAGGCTATGTCACTGAAAGTTGCAGAGCGAAAGCTTGCAAGAAAGCTTGCTGATCTTGAAGTCCGAAAAGTGAAGTATCGGGATACACGAGCGAGAGGAGATGCAAAAAAGGAGCAGGTAGCAGCTTTGCAAAAAGCTGCCGAAGATGCTGCAAAAATTGCAGAAGCGGCGTTGGAAGCTAAAAATAAGCTGGAAACGGAGGCTACAATGGCACAACAAACTGTTTCAGATTTCATTGGTCCTCGTGGTCTGCAATCCCTCGTCGCAGACCGTCGCAAAAATGGAATTTTAATGCCTTTTAGACTGCACTTGCATCAAGGATCGCGAATTGCGGAGGTGACATGGGAGGAGCCGCCGGACTATGCCGCTATAGCGGCTGCAAAAGCAGCAGCAGAAGCAGCAGCGGAGCAAGCTGCGATAGAAGCTGCGAAGCTCGCCGAAAAGTCTAAAAAGAAAGGAAAACTTATTAAAGACATCCCAATCGCTCCTATTGTGAAAGCCGAAGAAGAAGACCCTGAAGAGCACAAAAGCCGTTACATCATGCAATTTGAAAAGATTCAAGCTGAAAAAGCTGCGTTGGAAGAGCACGATAAACGCCGTCAACCTATTAAAAACGACGAAGGGAAATTGATACTCGACGAAAACGGAAAGGCCATAGATGGATATGGCCAGCTGCTAGATGTAAACCCCGAAACAAGCGAAGCTGTTTTATCAGATGAAACCAAGCCGCCTTTATCAGAGGATCTGAAGAATATGAATCCAAAGTATGGAACGAGGATAAACTACGTGCACGCGCACGACATCCTGCTCGTCAATGGTGGCTCTTTTCAAATCATTCCTCGGGTGGATTTCATTCAACACATGAAACTTGCCACTGAAATTGAGGAAATTGAGGAAAATGAAATTCAAGAGAACAAAGACGAGGACGATGACGAAGAAGAAGCCGAAATTGAGAACAAAGAAATCGAAATCGACGAACATGACATCGACTACCAGGACATCTTGCACATGAAAAAGGATCTACAAATCATGAGTCACCAACATAGCGATGATTACATTTGCCTAGATCGCCCTTGGGTTTTAGAAACTGTGGAATTTCAATCCGTGTGCAAAATAATTCCACCGAAATTTTACGTAAGACCCATTAAAGCCATTGCCAAGAATTTGGTTTGCAATTATGTCAGTCAGAAAGCTATACAGTTTGCGGCCATCAACATACACAAAATGGCCAATGTTAGCAATATGATTAGTACATTATTCGACGCAGAATCTGACACTGGCGATTGGTTCCGTCAAAATGCTGAAAGAATGAACCGCTATAAATGGCATCTGGTTCAGAGCAGCCGAGAGGTCACCCACTTCACATATGACTTCAAGTTAAGAAGAACCATTTGGAAGAAGGTCACCCATCAAGTGCAAACTATGAAGCGTGCATTCCGAGCTCTTCGAAACCGTGCAGCTGCCGTTACAGGAGACGATACAGCCGGTCTTAATTTCGAATTTTGGGAAGATTCTAAAACCAAAACCTCTGTCCAAATTTACATGGACTTGGGTCTTCATGGCGAGGTATTGCTGGGAGAGATTGCTTTCGACTTGAAGGCACCCATCCATGTCATGCGCCAGTATCTCTATCGCAACAATGCTATTCGCGAAGCCTTAAACACGCAATATCATGGTGAAAACTTCCAATTTTTTGTGGTCAAAGAAAATGAGAACTATGATGGGCAAGTGGGAGACTCTGTGCAAGATTGGATCTTAGATCGGGAAGCAGAAAAGACAACTTTTTCATCAGATTTCTGTTATTTCAAGATCAATAACAAAACCATGGAAGGCGCGACCCGATGCTCGCTTGTGTTGGACGCTAACAACACTGAAATGATTAAAATTCACAAATTAGATAAGCAAGGGAACATTATTCTTGAAGAAGGAGACGAGGGATATAAAGAGTGGCTCAAGGAACAGGGTAAGAAGGGCAAAGCCAGTAAAGGAAAATAGGGTTTGTTTTAGTCTACGTATCTCAAATTCGAAGAAATGAGTTCACCATAGGTGGCCACATGCATTTATTCCTAACTGTAAATACTATAGTTATTGGATAAATTATACACTATATCGCACTAAATTCAATTACTCCTCATAAGAAATGGCTTCAGAGAAGGCATCTACACCGCCAGCCATGTACGCATTGCAATCATACACAGTATCTTTTCATAGCATTTCTGCATCCAGTTATTAATTTATCTATTTTCAACCGGGCGTATTGGAGAAGTAACATAAGCGACAGGCAAATCTTCGGGTCTTCCATTAAACGACGTGCTCGCATAGGCAACGGGAACGACATTTGGAGCAATATAGGACCCCGACTCAGAATCCTCAGAATAATAACCAGTAGAATTTGCACCGATAGTACTTCCTGATTCAACAAGCAACACCGCAGCTTTCATGTTTATCAGAATGTGATACGAAACCCTCAAAAGTGTAAAGTTCACGATAGCTAGAAAAATGAAGAGCAGGAACATTATCGTAGACGCCCCATTTGCTTGATTGTAGTACGGTAAAAAGATTAACAAGAAGAGAGAATAAAGCCCAATAATACAGGATAATAGTATGCAGATGTTGATGTTTTTTATTGTGGGGCGCGTTCCTGATCTGAGACTCTGAGAGGCCCCAAGCATACTTAAAGATAGAAATATTCCCATACCGCAATAGATTATATTTGATTTCATATATGTAGAACTTTGCGAATTATTGTAATAAGAAAAGAAGAGCGCCACAATGATTATTACATAAAGAGTTGCAACAGTGCCCCAAGCGCGAACCAGTCGCAGTGCTAGATCCTTCAGGAAAAGATCATCTGCTAGTCGATTTGTGCCTGCCACAAGCGGAGCATTGTTAATGATTATAGTTCGCATCGATCTAATAATTATCCGATTCTTCAATACTCTTATATAAGGTCAGCTATAAACGACGCGAAAGTAAAAATTTCTTTATTTTCACAAATTCCAATGGAATTGCAATCACGTAAAAGTTCACAAGATCATGATTGGAAAGTTTGAAATTACTACGTATATATTTATATCAAAATTACATGACCACAAATCAAACATGACAACACATTAGCGGAAAGTTATAGAAACATTCATCATATCATTATGCTTCTCCAGTCTCACGCCGTTTCGCACTTCTTTGCTCTGCACTTGCTGTTTCCGCTAACAGGGCTTTACGCTCTGCGTCTGACATACGCGAGTGAACGAGATTAACAACATCCCATTCTGTATGCTCCCGCATCAATCGTATGTGCCTTTCCGGTTCCGCATTGACGATTTTTGAAGCGAGCGAGAGGGAGGCCGACTTTGACTCCACTTGGAAACTAGCCCTGCGCACATGATGGATCTCAGAAGAAACCACAGAAGCGCGAGCATCTTCAAATATCTGCTCACCACAAGCAATATCAAACCACTGCCCTTCGCTAAATTCCTCGCCTTCCTTGAAGCCGTAGACCCCATTTGCAAGTAATTCAACACAATGCCCTTGAAGCACTGAGACAGGATTGTTTTCCACTCTACGACAAATTTTGCAAGCATAACCAACATCGTTAACAATTTTTGATGATATGCATAGCGCAAGCGCAAAACAATTGAAAATTATATAAAGACGAGATGACAATGCACAGGGCAAATTGAGTATTCTTGCGGATTGAGTCATTAACTATAATTTATGGAACTTGAAAGTTTGAAATTTTCGATGTTTGCTCCGGCAAGAATTTTTATATCGCGGATAAGCGAGTTCGAAGGAAGTATCTAAATAGAAAGTCTCGCGTTGGAATCAAAGCAGTGAGTACAATATTGGGATCAATTAAAATATTGCAAAACTGTGAGGAGGAAAGGAGGCTCTTTCCTTAGGAAAGAAGAAAGTAAGAAGAAAAAAAAGTACTTTAAACATTACAAATTAAGAGATTCGATTGCAAAATGCCAAAGTTATTGAATAGCTCCAGCAGACCAGGGAGTCCCGAAGCTTCATCAGCTCGTCAAAGTCCTGCGCCTTTTAAAGTGGGTGGCAGTAAACAAAACTATGATGATTTGTTCCTGCAATTGAAGGAAGAAGAAATGTTGGCAATTATTCGACCAAATTCAACGGGACATTCGACTGTGCGCGAAAGGATCCGCAAAGGCGAGCTCGAAGAAGGAAAGGAGGTATTCGAGGGAAAGAATGAGATAAAGATAGAAGCTTGGGACGAAAGTGAGAAATTAGAGGCAGAGCGCATCATACAAGGATTGCGAGCTAACCTCAAAGAAGTTAAGGAGACGGCAGATGTGTTGAAAATAAAACAAGATCAACTCTTAACGGAAAACTCAGTGATGACAGAATTGCTTGTTGAGCGCAAGCGCATGGCCGAAGAAAGCCTTGCAGTAGCCGCCAAAGTACAAAAAGAATATGATGCACTGTTATATAAGTTAAGTATGCCCCCTAACGAACAGACAGATCTTCTTCGTCCAGAGGACGGTGTTGAAGGATTTAGTTCGTGGCGTAGAGATCGTGCACGACTTGGGCGTAAGCTAGAAGAAACTGAAGCCAGACTTGCGCAATTCGTATCCGAGCGACAGCAAGCTGAAGAACGTGCAAGAAATCAAAGTCTATCGTTGTCGGAAGGAGAAAGGGAAAACATGGCGCTTATTCAGGAGCAAGACTCTACAATTGCTGCATTGAAGGAGCAATTGTCAGTGGCTTTATCCGATGTTGCAAAAGAGAGATCAGCCAGAGAAGAGATAGCGAGCAAGCTATCGGATAGCTTGAAAGTAGCGGAATATGCTTCTCTTCTGGAGCAAACGAATAGAGATCTCAATGCACAGTTGGAGTCTGAGAAGGAAACCAACCTGTCCAATCAACAACGCATGCGCGACCTCGAAAGCGGTTTGCTTAACAATTCACAGACAGGTGAAGTGAATGATTCTCATTTTCAAACACTTTATAACAAAGAAGTTCAGAAAAATATCGAAATATCCGAGCGATATAAAGGGAAAGATATGGAGATCATCAATCAGGCCAGGACGATCGTAGCCAACGCCAACCACATCGAGAAGCTTGAGACAGCATTGGAAGAGAAAAATGGTATTAATGCAGAGCTAATTGAAGTAAATCGATTTCTTGGGGAACAAGCAACTTCTATGCAAGCGGATTTGCAAGGAAAGATCGCGTTGATTGAGGAGCAGCACGTAGAGCTCGGCCGCCTGAGACAAACGGCACTAGCGGAGGGTGCGGCACATGCTGCTCAGTTGGCAGAGCGGAGTGCTACTATTGAAAGCATGCAAAAAGACCTTGAAGCCAAGCGCGAGCGAATCTCTTCATTGCAAAAAGATATTTCCACAGCTGCAGAAACGCATATCGCGTCCTTCGCGCACATGACACGCCTTTGCGACGAGTTGCAAGTCAAGCTTGAAGCTTCTCAAGAGGAGTTGAATTCTAAGAAAGCAGCTTTAATTGATTGGGAGAAAAAGATGAGTTTATTTGAAATTATGCAAGAATTAGAGACCGCTTCAAAATTGCGGGAAAACGAGCTGCTTGCTCGCCTCGCAGCGGCCGAGGGCCTGCGACTGCAGGACCTGAGGGAGAAGCAAACCTTGGAATACAATTGGCGCCTCACAGAAGACCGCTTACTTATGCAGCATGCTGATGATTTTTACCTCAGATTGCTGGAGCAAGAGCGGGCACAGACTCGGCGCCTGCGCTTCGACTTGCAGTTGGCAAAGGAGAGCGAGTCCTTCCTGCACGCAGAAATGCGGGCGATCAACGAAGCGAGGGAACTTGAGCAATTGGACTTCGAGAAACGACAGAAGCTAGCTTTAAATAACGTTAGTAAAGAGCTGCGTACAACAATAAGTCAAAAAACTGTCGAGGTCAGCCTACTGAACAGCCTTATGGCAGGGCTGAAAGCCGATGCTGACATGCAGGAACGCCTCGCGCGCGAGACGGTGGCTGCACGAGAACGAGACATAGCCGAAAGAAATGACATGATTCAAAAGCTAAAACAAGATATTATTGACATGGAACGTCTTTTATTCAACAAAGAAACACAGCTGGTACGCGCTCTTGCGGAGAACAAGGATTTCCGACTGTTGGAATCCCATCGCGCAAACAATCTCGCGGAAAGCATTAATACAGCTGTTGTAGTCGCTCAACGTAGTTTAGTTTCTGAATCTAATGCAAGAGCACCTCGTCTACGCATTGCGCAGTTGAGCGAGCTGGTACGCGCGTTAGAATGCAAAGCCCAGCAGTGGGAACGTGTGGCCCAGGAGTACATGTGGGAAGCGCAGAAGAAATTTCAGGCGTCCAATGACGACGGATACCCTGTGCAGCTTTCCATCATAGATGGAAGCGTGCATGGAATAGGTGCTATTAGTGTACTAGAGCATACCCTTGCTAATATTGCACACAAACTTGTGCAAACTGTAACCGTCGAAGATGCCACACTGCAGCAACTGCGGAAATGGATCATAGACAACAACATGTCAGAAGAGATGGAGGGGCGTGCATTGCGGTCTGTGCTATTAAGCTGGCCCGGTTTGGAAGCGCTAGCAGGATTACGCAAGGTTGCGAAAGAATATGGTACCCTGCAGCTCCAAGATATCGAAGGCATCACCGCAAAATCCACGGAAATGAGCGACCATCGTGTGGTTTCTCGCCAGAAAGGCTCTTTATTTCTCGAAGATTTAGAACAAAGGCTGTTCACACTTTTTGAGATGGGGCATGTGACAGTATCTGAATTTCGGATCATGCGTGAGCTGCAACAAAGTTTGGATTTAACTGTGGCGGAAATCGCGGACATGTTGGACGGGTTAAATTTACCACTGAGCGTTTGTGTGGACCGCGCTTTGCAGGATTTAAGTGACCGTTTCGAATTCAAAATTGCAAAAGACACAAGCTATGAGCTCGGAATTATTTGCAGCTCCCTTTCTGCACCTGGAGTCGCCTGTGACAGGGAATTTATAAAATCTTTGCAATCTTTGCGCAAAAACATTGAAAAAGCGGCTGCTCTGAGATACGAGTACATGATGCTAAGATCATCCTACAATCAAGCATGCACACAAATGGCTCTCTGGCAAGATCAAGAAAAGCTTAGCGCCCGCGATCGCTCAAGCGCTCGCGGCACTCGTCGATCTCCCCGCTTAGAAGTTCACTTCTCTGCCACGGCCTCCGATCTGCCTTCAGAGCCAAGGAAAAGCACCGAATTGCAGCAAAATGGTCAGACCGAGCCACAAAATCAGATTACACAGCACCATCATCATCATCACAGTGAACACGAAAGCCACGGTTCTCTAGCCAACGTAAGACAGACTTTAAAAAAAGAAGTTTTGGACGAACGACAGCGGCGGTTCGACGAGAATAGACAGAGAGGGATGGATTCTAGTGCAGTGTCCACACTTGACAGTCGAGCAGCTCGCTTGATTCAGCGTGCTGAACATAACTTACAATGCTTGGAATTGGAGCTTGCGGAAGGAGGAAGCGAAATCGACAAGAGCCGTCTGGTATTTATCAAACTCTTGCGCATGCGTTTATCTTCCGAAGCGGCTGCCAAGGAAGAAAATGCCATTGCAGCGAGACGAGTAAAAGAAAAAGAAACAGATGCAGAGCATGTACTTATGCATTTGGAAGAGGCCCTTGCAGCTTTGGATATAGCCGAGCTGAACAAGACAACAGACGTTGCCAGCTACGTGACTGTGATGATCACTACGCAAGTCAACGATTTGCGCTCGCGCATGCGCGAATGCAATGACAGTATTGAAGCAGCACTAGAATTGGTGCTAAAGAGCCGCGAAGTTGAGGTAGACAAAAACAACAGGCTATATAGAGTGCTGGAAAAGTACGTTTGGGAGGCGCAGTCAGACAAGTCAGTAAGGAGCCAACGTACGGACTCTCTGGCCTTACCACTGAACCGAGTGGTACCGACAGGAGGCGAAGTATCAGAACGAATTATAGCAGACACTCAATTACATATTCAAGAAGTACGGCGCAAAGATGCAGCTCTTGAGCGCTTGCATTATTTGCTGCACACCTTTGCGGGTAACATCATCGATAAGAAATACAAGGGTCAGCTACAAGACCTGCAGGCTCTTCTCAGTAACCTGCAGGTCGTGGACGAGAATGGTCTCGGCGGCGGAGGAGAAAGCACATTGTGTGCACGTGTACGATGGAACGATGCACGCGTTCCAAGCGTCAGCACGCGCGTCGAAGTCGAAAAGACTGTCGACAGCGGTGCGGCAGAAGGCGTTGATCACGAAGCTGAGGACTTGCAGGCAGAGCCTTTGCCGCAGACAGAAGAGGATGATTTCTCTTCAGAATCTGCTCAACGGCTATCTCCACGTGAGGAATGGGCTGGCCGCGAGGAGGACAGACCCGCGGCTCAGAAGGCTTTGAAGGCCCCGTCCGGCCCTTCCCCTCTGCAAGCGTTATCTCAACAGACTAAGGTGCAACTGGGCGCCAAATTAGCGGGAGGACTCAAGGGGCCATGGTCGGAGAATGCAGGTCTGCCTTCATCCCAAGCTCCAAGTGCGCTCTTGAGCAAGGCGAACACAGACTTGGGCTATCAGCAGTCTTTGGACAGTCGTAGCCCCAAGAAAGAGATTCCGGAGGAAACGAAGCCTCTCCCACCTGCACCAGCAGCGAATGTAGAGGAGGTAAAAATAGACCAAGCAGCGGCCAACTTAAAGGCAGAAGAAGAGGCTCAGCACAGGCTACAGCTGGTCCACGAGATGAGAACAATGCGACAAGACTTCTCTCGCATCTGCAAGATCTTAAGGAGAAGCCACAACCCAAGGGTAGCGATTGCAACATATCATGAACTCACATACCAGTGAGGCGCCAGCGACATACATACATAATGTAACGATGCACAGAATGTAATTTTGGTTAATAAAATAAGCAGAGAAAAATATATATTCGAAAAATAACGAGGAATATTTTATTATAATAAATATTTAGTATTCGCAAGCAAAGCCTGACCGTATTGAGGTGAAGTGAAGTGCGCACCAGTAGAAACAATAAACTGAGTAGCTTTGGACTGCCGAGCGAACATGGTATGGTCGTATCCCTCAGCACCGGAAGCATGATCTCGTAGTGCTTCAAGTAGTTTATCTCTTCCCCGATGATGTCGCAATTCTTGATGTAATTATATCCGCTTCTCGCTCGAAAGACAC
>JACCDO011917795.1_pt1 | contig 14675 bp, 9 predicted proteins | sample 7446101 | NCBI WGS metagenome assembly JACCDO01 (sample SAMN15323440, study PRJNA562643) | freshwater metagenome | isolation source: river surface water | place: USA:Blue River Watershed | collected 2017-08-16
ACATGGGAAAATAATGATATTGATTACTGGGTAATTATTAATTATCCTCCCCCTAATGAGCATTATAATAAAGCTAAAAGTATAATTTTTCATATGGAACCATGGTGCTCTAGTCCAGAACAAAAATGGGGTGCTAAAACATGGGGGGATTGGGCAACTCTTGATCCAAAAGAATTTTTATCTGTGAGAACACATAAATACGCATGGAATAATGCAACATGGCAATTGAAATTAACCTATAATCAATTAAAAATGTTTCCAATAATAAAATCACCAAATTTTGGTAACAAAATTTCATCAATTTGTAGTTCAAAATACTTTGATCCTGGGCATAGAAAACGTGTAGATTTTATAAAATTTATTGAATCAAAATCAGATCCAACTGTCCAAATTGATATCTGGGGTTTTGATAATGCTCTTGGTTTTACAAATTATAAAGGAGCATGTCCTACAGAAAATAAGGATATAGGCATTGTTCCTTATAAATATTATTTAATTGCTGAAAATAATATCGAACATAATTATATTTCTGAAAAATTCTGGGAACCAATATTATCTGAATGTCTGGTATTTTATTATGGATGTCCTAATGTTACTGATTATATAGATTCAAAAGCATTTATTGCTATCGATCTGGATAAAGATTTTGATTCTGTTTTTGAAATAATTAAGAATGCTATTGAAAACAATTTATGGGAAGAAAGATTACCATATATTCGCGAAGCTAAAGAAAAAATATTGGATTATTATAACTTTTGTCCAACTGTTGAAAGAATTATAAAAGAGGCAAATTCTTAAAAAAAATATTTTAATTTAATATTTTACTATTTTTTGTTGAAAATTTGATTTTTATATTAAATATAAAAATCTTAATATATATCTTTTAATGTCAAAAACTATTGACAACAATATAATTAATAACCAAAAACGTAAAGAAGTTCAAGAACTAAATATAGTAGTAAAAAAAGTAAGATTCTATGAAGAAAATATTTTTAGATTCTATAATCAAGATACAGATGAAATAAATGTAGAATTGTTTATGATGTATTATTTGAAAACAAAATGTGACAAAATAGATAAAATAAATATATATTCAAAATATATTGAAATTATTCAAAAACAAAAAGTTACTTTAGAAATATATAATTATAAAAATCTAAATACTATAATAATGTATTTTTTACAAAAATTTGTATTTTTTGTAGAAAAATTCAAATTAGTTCCAAAATTAGATTTAGATATGAAAAAAAATAATTTAGATTTGGCTAAGGTTACTCAAAAATCTAAAGAATTATTAGTTATAACAAATTTACTTAGTTTGAATAATTTATCTCAAAAATATTCATTAGAATATTATTATGCAAGTCTACTTGATGAAATGAACATATATTTCAAATTTATAGGAGAACAATCTTGGAATGATACCATTACATATTTAACAGGATTTTATGCAGTAAATATTGAAATATTGTTAGAAATAATTAAAATACTTGATCAAATTAAGAGTGTTTCAACAATAATTTCTGAATATTTTTTTGATTCTCCTGTAACATTTAGTATTAGAAATTTTCATGATATAAATCAAGTTTATTTGAAATTAAATTTATATCATGAAAAACAAATAAACTTGTTATTTATTTAGATTTTAATTTAGAATAAATACTTTTAAGTTTGAGATATTTATTTTTGTATTTTATATATTTTTTAAATCCTCTTGTTGTTTCTCTATCAATATATCCAGAAAAATCAATTTCTTTATCATCAAGTATTTGTTTAATAACGGTCTCATTTAAAACAACTCCCTTATTGAAATTTAGATTATAAATAAGTTTTTGAAAAAATATTTCGAAATCTATGTTTGTTAAACAATTTGTAACTATTGTTTTTTTATAATATTCTTCTTTATTGATTAAAGAATCTAAGTACTCAAATAAAGTATCTTTAATTATTTCAAAATTATAACTACCATCAGTAGAATTTGCAAATAAATAATTATCAATATAATCGATATATGTATTAAATATAATATTATCTAATTCACTACCTTGTGTATAAAATAAGAAACTACTTTCTGAATACTCTGGACTAAATTTTAATCCAAGAATTATTTTTAAATTATTACCTATTACTAAAAAATCACGAACAAATTTGTAAATTTTTAAATAATTTTCTTGAGTCAAATTAGATAAAACGAATCCCTTTGTACCTCCTTCAGTACTTGATAAAATATTTTTTATTTCTTGGTAATTATTAGTCATAAATGCATTTTTAAATTCTGAAACAGACATAAAAAAATTATAAATAGCAGGTATTGTTATATAATTTTGTATAATAACTAAATCCTGTATTGCAAAGGGTTTATTATATGAAATTGCATATGATATTATTAAATAATTGTAACCTGTTCTATCACTAATAGTTTTTTGCGAATAAATAAATTCATCTCTTGTATAAGCTACCATAAATTCTTTAAATATTTTTTCGTAAGATATTGTAATTTGGTTATATTGGTCTTGAGTTCTAATTGCAAAATCAAATTTACCAGAAACCAAATATTTATTAAGTTCGGTAATTATTTTTTGTTTAAAATAATAACCAGAAATATTATTCCTTGTAAATAATTTATTTTTATTAAATAAAATTGTAATTAATTTTTCAATTCCATTTTCGTCATCAATAAAATCAAGTTGATTTAACATAGTTCTAAATTCTTCATATTCTGTAGGTGGAATATAATCATAAGCATTTAACAAAATTTCATAATTATTTATTAAATTTAAATTCAATTCAGGAAATGAACCATGTCCTAAGGAAAAATTTGGTAAGTTTGTAAATACAGGAAATATTGTTCTTGTGAAATATTGACTAAAAGTAGAATCGTTATAACCTTTCATAGTTAATTTATATGTAATTTGAGAACATCTTTCCTCTGTTTTTCCCTTACATTCTAATTTTAACCCAATATATTCATCAAAATTACTGTTATTTTTATTATCCAAAATTTTAACTAAAGTTCTAACTAAACTTAATATAAATTTGTCTTTAGAATTTAAATTTTCTCCTATAATATATCTATTTAAAGTATCTAAAAATTTCAATGGAGTAACAAAATAATCATTTAATAAATCTAATTCAAAAATATTTTGTATAATGTAGCTAAATAAACGTTCAGATGCAAAATTTAATACTTGATTACCATCTAAATATTTATATTCACTTGAAAACAAAGGAGTAGAATTCACTGTTCTAAAATTAATGACTGATCCTAAATCTTGATTATCTAAAAAATGAGTTGTCATTTGAACAACAGATGTTTGTAAATTATCAACATTATATCCTACTTTTTGTAAAGTGTCATTATCTAATGTAAAAATATTTGTGTCACCAATTTCTAATTGTAATTCATAATCATTTGCTGGTATAAGATAACAATTTGAAAAATTTAAACCCAAAGTAGTGAACAATTCAATAGGTAACACATTTTTTTGAAAAACATTATTTTTATAAAAGGCAATATTCATTTTTTTAATTAAAAAATTATCTCCTACCCAATCATATAAAAATTTAACAGAAAGTGTTGGATCTCTACTTTGTAAATATTCATTTATTGTATTTTGATATTTAAAAAATAAATTATTAAATAATTTTGTTACTTGTGATCGTTCTAGTTTTTCTATTGTTTTTATTCCCTCGCTATTAATTATTTCTTTTACTAAATCAACAAGACCAATATTTGCTAATTTATCAGTTCCTAAATAATTTTCTTGATCTGCTGGTCTTAAACCATTATTATGTAATAAAACCATTTCAGGACAAAGAAAATTACTATAATAAGAAAAACAAGTTAAACATGCTGAATTATATTCATCTTGATTTGTAATATTGAGTCCTTGTTGTGTATCAGATGGATCTGTCATTATTAAACCATCTAACCCATTTCTTCTACAAAATGAAGAATATACACTTGTTTTTCCAAAACCATTCATTAAAGTTGTTGATCTATCATCAATTCGTAAACCAGTTCTTTTTGGACTAAAACCAAGTTCTAATGATACATAAGATATATCAAGTAGTTTTAAAGGTTTTATAACAATACTTACTTGTGTTCCTTTCATTGTATCACCTCTTTGTAAATAAATTGCATAGTTTCCAATAAAATTAAAATTACAAAAAAATCTGCTTTGTTCTGAATTAGAACAATAACAAGATGTTTCATTAAATTGTACACCACAGTTACATTCATCTCTAATAATTTCACCATCTTCATTTCTTGCATTTCCATTTGGATTAAATCTTAATTCATATATTCTAGGTTTTGTTCCTGGTTCTTCAGTAGGAAAATCTCCTGGTTGGAATCCACAAATTTCACATCCAAAATTTTTAGTGTATTTAAAATTTCTATCTACAAATTCTTTTTTTACTTTTTCTAATCTTTCACAAGTTAAAGTAGCTGAATGATAAATTAGAGTTCCTACTGGTAATTCAATTATTGGACATTTAGATAATAATTCTTCATGATCAATACTTGTTACTAGACATTTATTAAATGCTATTGGACTTATACCTAAATAAGTAGATATTGGTTCTAAAAATTTATATTTCGTATTTAAATTTTGAGTAGCTAAATCACTCATTATTATTTATATATAAATTCTAGATAAAAAAATTGAATTTTTACAATATTTATAATTACTAATAATCTAAATAAGAAAGATGTCAATTATTATTAAGATAAATGATTTTACTGATTTTTTACCTGGAATTTATGATTTTGTATCTTCTCAAATAAGTTACAAGATTAATCAAACTCCTTGTGATATTTTAGAATTTGGAAATATAATAGATATTAGATCAAATACAAATATTGGCAATATTTTATGTTCATATAATTTCCAGCTAGAATTTTCTGATGTTTATTTTAAGAAAGTTATTATTGAACCAAATGGTGATATTATAGCTGTTATTGATACTTATGATGTAAAAAGAATAGGAAATGATATTGTGAACGAGATGACAAATTGTTTTAATGTCAATGTTAATGAAACTATGAATGAGTTATCTAGTTTAAAAATTGGACACATTGATAACTATAATTCAAACTATTTAGAGCTCACTCACCCTATTGGTAAAAATGTCAATTTTAATTTTAACTTTTTATATGTATAAAAATAAAAAACACAATCATATTATTAATAATATAATTATTTTCCCCTAACATGACAGCCATGAGGCTTTTTAAAGTCAATAACAAAACTTTTTTTACCATTGATCATGGATTTGAAAGATCCTTAATCTTTTAAATTTAATCTTTGATAGGCTTACCCGAAGGTTTACCTATAACTGAGTTTTAAAAGCATATCGTTAGATATGCTGTGATAATCTTTTAACATTCAACTTTTATCTTTTAACTTTCAGAGTGTTTTTTATAAAAATATAACATAGTTATTTTTTACAAAAGTCGCTGCTAATGCTTACATATGTTCATATCCGAGAACACAAACGGTGTTATTATTTTAAAAATTTCGTCATGTTAGGGGGTTTAAAAATAATTTAAGTTAATTTATTTAAACAGTAATTTGTGTTAGAGCATTTGATTCTGAAAGTACATAATCAACATTTGCTGAGAAGTCCTCAATTTCAGATTCTAAATCTTTTATCACTTTATCTAAACCAATAGGATCAAATACCTCAACAGGATCATTCTTACTTATACTTTCAGTAATTGTTTGAATTGTTATAGCATCTGGTTTAGTATCTTTTCCACATACAATTCTAATATTATCATCTATTTTTTGTTGAACTTTTTGTCTATGTGATTCACTTTCAACTACAGAATATTGTTTTTGTCTTTTCATTGTTTCTAATAGTGCTCTTTTATATTGAATTGTATTCTTAAAATCAATTGCTTGTGATACAGTCATTTTACGTCCTGCAATTTCCACTTCTGTTTTTGCATTTGAAAGTACAATTGCACTTTTAATTTTATCTCTACGAGAAATTAAATCATTTACTGATTGATAATCAGATTCAACTTGTTTCTTAAAATCTGATTCATTATATTGATAATTCTTGTTTTTAGTTTTACAAATTATAAAATTAGACTCTCCAATAACTTTATTTATTCTAGAATCAAGTGTCTTAAGTTCTACTAAAGCTCTAGCTACAGATAATCCAGTCATACTTACAATTATAAAAAGGATTAATCTTTAAATTAATTTAATTTATAATATATATTTATATTGATGTGTATAAATATAGAAACATCAACAGTTACTGGACCAATTTTTATTTTGCTTTAATTATTGTATTTATTTTTATATTTGGATATAATTTTTCTAGTTCAATAAAATCTAAATCAGAATTTATATCACAAAATAAGTGTTTAATAGAATTAGGTAAATTATCTAATTTTTTAATTTGATTTAGACAACAATATAAAATTTCTAGAGAATTTGGTAAATTATCAAGTGTCTTTATTAAATTATTTATACAATTAAGTTTTTTTAGAGAATTTGGTAAATTATCAAGTGAAGTAATATAATTTAGATTACAATTTAAGATAATAAGTGAATTAGGAAGATTATCTAATGAAATAATTTTATTATCAGAACAATCTAAATATTCCACTTTATTATTTAAGCCTATTATTTCAGTTATATTGTTATATGAACAAATTATTTTTTTTGCATCTAAAAACAAAGAAAAATCAATTTTACCAGATAAATTAGAATGTCTTATATCAATTACATTTGAATTTTTATTAAAAAAATTATTAGTATATAAATTATTTTTTTGATTATTTATTTCTTCATCCATGGTATTTATATATTTTTTAATAAAAATATTATTATATCCAAACTCATATAAAAATATATTGCTATAAATTATTATTAATAATGAGTTCTCAGGAAAATAAAGTAGAAAATCTTATAAGTGATATGGGTATAGAAATTGATAAACCAACTGAAGAAAGTGAAGAATATGACAAAATATTTTTTAATAATTTTTTGAGCTTTAAAGATAAAAAAGAATATTATGAAAATCAAGTAAAAATTGGTTCACAAAAGGCGATTAATTATTTAGGACTATTATATGAAAAAAATAATGATGTTCCTAAAATGATTAAATGTTTTAAAGAAGGAATTGATGCTGGTAATACTGAATCAATGAATAGACTTGGTCTTTATTATTTTAAAATAAAAGATTATCCGAAAATGATAAAATATTATCAGATGGCAATTGATTTAAATTGTTATGCTGGACTAAACAATTTAGGTGTTTATTATTTAGAAGTAGAAAATAATTTTGAAAAAGCAACAGAATATTTTTTAAAATCAATTGAAATGAGAAATCCAAGAGCTATGAACAATCTAGGTAATATTTATAAAGAAAAAAAAGATTTTGTTAATATGAAAAAATATTATGATATGGCAGTAAAACTAAATTTTACTGAATCAATTAAGAATTTAATGGAATATTATAAAAGTATTAAAAATGATAAAAAATATGTTGAATATGGAAAGAAAGGAATGGCTTTGGGTAATTCAGAAATAATTTTAGATTTAGGTATTTATTATTTACAAAAAAATGATGTTGATAAAGCAATTAAACATATTAAAATGTCAGCTGATAAAGATAATACAAGAGCTATGACACAATTAGCAATTTATTATGATCAAATAAATGATTTTGAAAATTCGAATAAATATATAGGAATGGTAATTTTAAAACAAGATACTACTTCTTTGATGTATTATGTAACTTATAAATTTGCTAGAAATTTTGACCCTGATGTTGTATTAAGATATTCTTCTATTGCTGAGGATATACGTGATGGAAAAGGAATGGAGATATTTAAACAAATGTGTGGAATTTTATTTCATAGAAACACTAATCCTAAAGCTAAATTATTGTATGATAGTTTAGAAAAAAACACTAAATTATCTGCACGTTTAATGTTTGGACTATGTAAATTGGGTCAATATGATTTCATTACTGCACACGAATGTTTTGAAGACGTTAAAAAAAAAGTAGTTGATTCTGAATTTATTGATAATACTATTCTTAAAAAAATAATTAACAAATATTATGAATGTTTTGATATTTATATTGATAAAAATAAAGTTTCAGTAGAAAAATTAAATTATAAAATTAATTGTCCTATTATTAATAAAGAAACAAATATAATTATGGAAACTGGTTGTTGTAAAAATATTTTAAGTTTACAAATTTTTATGTTAGCAAAATGTCCTTTTTGTAATAATGAATTTACAGGATTTGACTTTGATTTATAAATAAATTATTAAAAATACTAATATTTAGTTAAGTGTATACTATATAAAATAATATGCACTTATAAAAATTGAAATATAATCATGTTAAGTATAATTTATATATATAATAAAAATTATAACTATTATTATTAGACATGGAGGAACATATATGCATTAATTGCACTACTTGTGCAGTAGATAATTCAAGTAAAAAAATATGTACTATGGATATATCAAATTCTTCTGATATTCAAAAGATTTATGAACAAGGAAAAAAACTTGTAACAGAAATTACTTCTGTAATAAGAAAAAATAATCTTTATACTAGTAGTATAAATACAGATGATCAGAATTTAAATAAATTAAATTATTCGAAAGAAACAATGCAAACAATAATTAATCATAATATTAGAGATACAACTAACATATACGATGTTATTAATGTTTTACTTGAATCTAAAAATACATTTAAAAATCAAAACGCATTAATCGAAATTTTTGATAATTGTTACAAAATTAATAAATCAAGTCTTTTAAAATATATCACTATGTCTGATACTAACGAAAATAATTTACTTGGAGATAGTATTGATATGGGATTGGAAGATGTAGCAATGTGGGTTTTAAATAAAGATGATTTAATAAATGAAGAAATTATCAACCATAAAAATAATTCTTATGAAACACCCTTAATAATGGCATGTGAAAAAGGATTTAAAGAAATTGTTATAAAAATATTAAAATTCGGTTTTACCAATGTTAATTCTGAATCTGTATCTTATAGAACTCCATTATCAGTTTGTATTTCTAAAAAGAATGAAGAATTAGCAAATATATTTTTGGAACATCCAAATATTAATATATATGTTAAATCTTTTAAAAATATTTCTATGATTTCATACGCTGTTTGTTATTCTATGGAAAATTTAGCTTTAAAACTTTTTGATAAAATTATTGAAGATTCAAAAGAAGAAACTTTATTTGATATAACTGAATCTGGTGAAACTCTATTAATATTAGCTTGTAGATACAAATGTAAAAAACTTTTATACAAATTACTTGACTTTATTAAATCTAATCCTAAATTTATTAATGCTAAATTTATTAATTGTAGAGACTATGAAAAAAAGTTAGCTATTGATTATTGTATTGTAAATAGTCTTGAAGACATTGCTTTTCGAATTGCTGATACTGGATTAGTCGATAAATCAGTTTATGAAATTATCGAATTTAAAAAGTTTTCGTATAATACTATCCATGGTTTAATCTTAGCTCATATGTATAATACAGTCAATAAAATTTTAGATACTGATATAGATCTTACAGATACAACTCAAAATTCTTTACTATTTACAATGATAATAGCAACTAAAAGGAAAAATTTTGATATTTTTGAAAAAATGTTCAACAAATTCAAAATTGAAAATTATTTTGATTATTATGATGATACTAACTCAGATATTTTTATGCATATGTGTGCGAATGGTTGGTATTCAGGAGCAATTAATGTTATAATTCATACAATTAATTTATGTGAAAAAAAAAAATTATCCTTTAATGTATTCGAAAAAAATAATGAAGGTAAAAGTATACTAATGTTTTCAAGTGAAAGTAATAATCCTAATCTTATTTCATTGATATTGACTTTTATTATTCCAAATCAAGACTTGGTAAACAATTCAGAATATATGGATGAATATGATAGATGTTTAAAAATACTTAAAAAAATTAAACATTCAGACTTTCAAAAATATTTTGAAAAAATAGATCATAAAATTCATGAAGAATTAAAAATTAAAAAAATTAATGATGCTGAGAATTTAAATATTCTTTTAGCTTCAATTGAAAACGATAATTCATCGAATAAAAATTCTAAAAAGAGTAATAAAAACAAAAACAAAAACAAAAAGACAAAAACATATGGACCAAGTAAATCTAATACTGGAAAAACTATAGATGCTACAGTTAAGGACAATTATAATTCATATAAAACACAAGAATCTTCTTCAGATTCTGAAATTGATGATGAAGAGTTTATGAATTCTTCATTTTTTAAATCAAAAAATAAAGGTATTAGTAAAAAAATTGAAATTAAAACTAATAATATTTCTACTAATAATAAAAGTCCTGAAATTAGTCCTAAAGAATCAATTATTAGCCAAAAAACTATTAATAGTTCAGAACTTACACAAAGAAAATTACAATCTGAAAAAGATAAACAAAAACATAAGGAAATGATTAAACAAAAAGAAATAGCAAGGCAAGCTGAAATTACAAAACAAAAGGAACTTGCTAAACAAAAAGCTGAATTAGAAAAGCAACAAGAACTTGCTAAACAACAAGAACTTGCTAAACAACAAGAACTTGCTAAACAACAAGAACTTGCTAAACAACAAGAACTTGCTAAACAACAAGAACTTGCTAAACAACAAGCTGAATTAGAAAAGCAACTGGAACTTGCTAAAAAACAGGAACTTGCTAAAAAACAAGAAATTGCAAAAAAACAAGAACTAGCTAAACAACAAGCTGAATTAGAAAAGCAACAGGAACTTGCTAGACAACAGGAACTTGCTAGACAACAGGAACTTGCTAGACAACAGGAACTTGCTAGACAACAGGAATATTTAAGACAACAAGAGTATGCAAAACAACAAGAGTATGCAAAACAACAAGATATAATAAAATTAATTGATTGGAAGTTATCACAATCATTTGATGCTTATAGACAAATTGATATATCAAGACAAAAAGAATTAGAATATCAAGTTGAATTTAATCTTAGACTTGAAATACAAAATAAAATTGAATCTGCATTAAGATTTTTTGGAGAAAATCTAAAGAAAGAATTTGATGAAAAATTAATTTATTTGCAACAACATTATGAATCATCAATTAGAAATATTAAAGAATCGTATGAGCGTGATCTTAAAGCTCAACGAGATATTATTATAAGTCAACAATTAGATATTCACGAAATTGTTAAAAACGAAGTTCAAAAAAATTTACAAACTATTCGTGAATCAGAAATTCAAGCAATGTATGAAATACAACAGAGACAAAGTCAAATGTATTATCAAACATACCAACCTCCTACAAATTATAATTATATTAAGGAAAAAAATAGTGCACAAGAACAACATGAACTTCACACTAATCATTTGAAATTAGAAACCCAAGCTCAACAATTAAATATTCAAGCACAATCCTTTACTCCAACTAAATCGATTAGTTCTCAAAAGTCTTCTCCAATATATCATAATAGTTCCCCACGTACAGATAGTCCTGTACAATCTCCTAATTCAAAATATTCAATGAATTGGAGACAACGACAAAGTCCTAAACCTATTCAAAATGAAAAACTCAATAAAAATTCATATAATTCAAGTTGTTACGGATTTTCTCAAAATAGATTAGAAGAACAAAATACTAGTAGAGAATATGATATTGAAAAATCAATAATGTCATTGATTGAATAATTTTTTTAAGTGTAAAAAATTGAAATTACTATTTTATGTTAAGAATATATTTGTAAAAAGTAATAACATGCAAAACTATTTTCTTGAAACTCATTATGTGGATAAACAAATTCTTAAAGTTAGACAAGATTTAATAGTAGAATTAAAAACTTTTTCAAGTGAAGTAGAAAAATTTATAGAATTAAAAAATCAAACAAATATTGTTAATCAAAAAGATGAATATTCTAGAAAAATTAAAGAACTTGAAAAAGAACTTGAAAATATAATTATGGAAAAATTAGATGAAAAAATTAATTATGTTGTTGGTAATATTACTGAAAAAATAAATATTAAGTCTAATGAAATAATTAATTTAGCAATTAGTCAAATTAATCAACAATTTGATAAAAAATTACAAACAATTACTCAACAATTAATTAAACAAACAGATGAAAAAATAAATAAACAAACTAAAACTTTTGATCAAAAAATCAAACTAAATGATGAAATTGTAAAAACTCGAGAAGAAAATATTGTTAAAAATTTTGCAACTGATTTTCATAACGAATGTGTTAAATTACAAGGTCAATCTTTACTTTCATCAATACAAGTTCAAAATTTAATGTATATGAATAGTTTAAATAGTTTGAATGGTTCTTTTGAAAATCCTGAACAAAAATCAGAAACTCCTAATTCATATAATATTTCTGTACATGAGGATACAGAGCCTTTAATTGATCAATCAACTCTTAAATACACTGGAAAAATTTTTATTCCAAAAAAATAAACAATAATTTTTTTATTTTTATTTAGATTACTTAAAAAAATTTATACTTTGTTTCTATCATATAGTCCAGTTATGCGGATAAATACTGGATCAATTCCTTCATATCTGTCGAATTTAAAATATCCAACTCTTTCTAATTGAAATACCTTAGAAATATTTTCTGGTTCTAAAGCATATTTTTGAATATATCCTTTAACACTTTTTTTACTATTTGGATTAAAGATTCCATCAGGTGCTAGATCTGTATATAGTTCATAAATTACTTGAACTGCATCTGATTCAGAAATCCAATGAATACATCCTTTAACTTTTTTAGGATTAGTTGGTTCAGCTCGCTCAATTGTTATAGAATTTTTATTCCATGATATCATTTTACTAAAATCATTATATCTAAGTCTTACAATATTTTCAGGAGTATATCTGTAATAAGATTTATCATGTTCAGTTCTAAAATCTTCACGTTCAATATAAAGCTTTGAACTAAAATTAATTGTATGAGATGGACCATTAGGTATTAGTAAATCGGGATGTGAAGATGTTTGAGTAAATTTATAATGATCAATTACAAATACTTCAATTGGATCGATTATACCAAAAATTCTTATAGCTGTATTGCCAAGTTCATTTCTCATAACATGATCTATAAAATCTGTATTAACAATAGTTTCATGTCTTTCCATTGATGAAGTTTCTACAATTGATTTAATCATAGAAGGTGTAAAACCACGTCTTTTTAATCCTTTAAGTGTTAATAGTCTAGGATCTGAATAGCCTGATACAAGACCTTCATTTACCAGTTTATTTATATTTCTTTTTGATAAAATATTATTTTGAATTGATAATTTACCATATTCATGAACTATCGCAGGGACTAAATTAATTCCATGCTCAATTAATCGGTGAACTGGCCAATAATATTGGTCTCTCCGAATAAAAAATTCGTCGGTACAATAAGAATGAGTTATTCCTTCAAGTGCATCGATTATACCATGAGAATAATCATATGATGGATAAATTACCCATTTATTTCCAGTTCTATAATGTGGAGTATAATTAATTCTATAAGCAATCGGATCACGTAAGGCATGGTTAGGATTTTTCATATCAATCTTTAGTCTAAGTACACATTGATTTTCTTTATAAGCACCTGATTTCATTAATTCAAATTCAGTGTCATTCCATTCTACAGACTTAAATCTGTATTCATTTTCGAATCCTTCATGTCTTTGTTCTCTCATGGTATCTTTTGGTGTAAAATCTACATATGCTAAATTACGAGAAATTAATAATTTTGCAAACTCATATAATTTATCAAAATGATCTGATGTATATGTAATTGTTCCTACATCAAAACCTAGCCATTGAACATCTTCAATTATATTTTCAACATATTCTTGTTTTTCAGCAGAGGGATTAGTATCATCAAGTCTAAGATGACAAGAGTTACCAGTACCCCAATTTATAAATATGGATTTACAGTGTCCTATATGAAGATACCCATTTGGTTCAGGAGGAAATCTTGTGATTTTGCCAAATTCGCTCATTTATATAATTGTATTAAATAATATGTAAATTATTTATTTATTTGTACATAGTAAAAAAATCAATTTTTATCTAAATAATACAAATAAAAATTGAAATTTAAAGGTTTATATTATAGAAATAAGCTAATGCCCTGTCAAAAAAACTACAGCTTTAAAATCAAAGAAAATTACACGGGACTACTTACTCGTGAAATTATAGAAAAAATCGTAGAGGATGATTACCGAAGAGTAAAAATTAGAAATGAATTTAATAGTTCAATCGATGAGCTACCAGATAATATAGAATATCTATATATTAGGGGAAAATTTAACAGAAAGATTAATAAATTGCCTGAAAATCTTAAGATTTTAAACTTTGGACGTTCTTTTTATTCTAAATCAATTACCAAATTGCCTAATAGTTTAGAAAAATTGGTTCTTCCAGAATCATGTGTAATTACAGATATTAATGTTATACCTGATAATATCAAATGGTTAACTTTTAGTATAGGAGATTATTCTGATAAAGATGGTTTGATTAATATTGAACTTTGGAAAAATTTATACAAATTCAAAAAGCTCACTCATTTAAGAATTTATGGATTTGGTCACAGTGGTTTTGATGTTGAAACAAACT
>JACCDO011979596.1_pt1 | contig 14672 bp, 11 predicted proteins | sample 7446101 | NCBI WGS metagenome assembly JACCDO01 (sample SAMN15323440, study PRJNA562643) | freshwater metagenome | isolation source: river surface water | place: USA:Blue River Watershed | collected 2017-08-16
ACTCAAGTCCTCGAACCCCTAAAAGTCGGCGGACGCGCTCGGAAGCTTCGATGGTGCTTTCAGTGTGGAACTGGCGAAGGACCCACTCCAAAGAGCGATCTGCCAAGGCGGCAGCCGTCGCGTCGAGACGAGTGGGGAGCGATGGATCGACACTCCCGGTGTCGAAACGCAGGCGCGGCACGCGAATTTCAACGCCCGGCGGGTCTCCCTGCTGGAGTCCACTTTTTAGGGCATTCCACCAAATTTCCTCTGCGGCTTGAGTTTGAAATGAACCCTGCTCCCTAGCCTCTGCAAGTAAGCTTAACGCCAACTGCCGGGAATCGAGGATCTGAAGCCGCTCACGCGCTTCTTCTTTCCAGATCTCATTCCAGGCGCTTCGCGCGAGTCGCCCCATCCCGTGCAACTTCAATTCACGCTGATCGAGTCCCAAAATTACGCCTTCGAGCCTACGCATCAGAACCTGACGTGCTTCGGATGAAAGCTTGGGAAGTTGTTTTTCTAAGACCGTGAAGGCTGCATCCTGAAGCTCCAAACGAAGGGGAAGCCCCAAGCGGGCTTGAGAAATGGAGCCCTCGAGCGCGCGAAGCGCAGCATCGACCCGAGCGCGCGCAGCTTCTTCCTGTTCAGCAGGTGCTTCCTCACTGAGCGCACGAAGGGCACCGATTCCTACGACCGCGTTAGAGCGCGAGACATCCTGACCCGAGAGGAAGCGAACCGGATCACCCACATTTCGCATGTGACCACGAATCAGCTCGCGAACCGCGGCAGGTAGCCTCGGATTCGCTTTCAATTCGACTGTTTCGCTCGCTCCCGAAGTCGCCGGACTGCGGATGGGGCCTTTCATCAGGACTTGAGTGTCCAAAGCTCCCACAAGTACCGATTCAGTGTGTCGGATCCAATGCCCGATCTCCGTATTCGACTCCCTTTGGTCTGAGAGAATTCCCAGCCAGCGAATCTCGGCAAGCAGGGGAATGGACCCCAGGTCGTGGCCCTGACGCCAAGACTCAAAGTGTGTGTTGAAATTTCGGGAAAGCGCTTCGATCAGGAGCGACTCGCCCCAATGGACTTGGGTTCGATGAAATTCTCCCTTGAGGAAGTTGAGCTCCAGGTCGGGCTCCCGATCAGGATTACCTAAGGCAACTCGAAGCTCAGTGGCTTCAAGAAGCTGCTCGAGCGTCTTTGTGGCAGCTACCCGTGCTTCCGGACTTCTCGAAAGCTGCTCCAAGTAGGGGGGCACAAGCCACACCGCTATTTTCCATTTCCATTCCTCGGGTTTCTTCCAAGCATTCCGGTAGCGTTTCCAGAGCGTTGCCAAGACCGAGGAAGGAACAGCACTTGCGCCGGGTGCCTTCCCTGCGCGGCTCTCAGCCAATTGAAGTAAGCGCGTGACCTCTTGCCATTGCTCGGTGCCAAGTGCTTCTTCCGCGAGAGCAATGACTCCTGCCATTTCAGGTTTTTCGCACCGAGAGAGCGCCAGACGTAAATCCTCTCGACACGCTCGCCCTTCGAGTGAAGACGCCTGCAGTTTCAAGCAGGCCGGTACATTTCTCGAGCACTCGGGAGCATCTGCTTTTGCCAGCCCTTCTTCACCGCTCTTCCAGCTTTCAACTTCCGTCCAATCCCGTCCTGTGCGGATCCACCCTGCCGCGAGATTGAGCGCTCGAATGGCATCTCGCTCGCCTGCGACGAGCGACAACTCCACCCAGCGTTCCAGACCCAAAAACAGCGACACGGGAGGTGCTTCCTGAGCCGCCTTCTGACGAGCCTGAGCCAAGCGCATCACTAGCGGAAAAATCGTATCCCCCGGGTGAGCGCCCCAACACCCCTGTGCTGCGAGCTCCTCGGTCAAAATCCTTCCCGCTTCAGTAGCTCGCGAGGGAAACCAACGCGATCTGAGTAAAGTCCAGGGCGTAGCGCCAGTTGTGGAGACCGATGCCGGAACAGTTCGAGCTTCGCGGCACGCTCGGCGAGCCGCACTCTCCCAGGCCCCTACCGTTTCTAGAAGTTCATCGTCTAGCACCACTTCTCGGAGTCGAGCCAAGTCAGCGCCACCCAGTCGCTTCAGTTCCGATGCCAACGTTTGGGCAGAAAACGGTGCTTCTAAAACCCGAGGTCGCTCGAGCCAGCGAGCCTCCATAAACGTTTGATCCAAAGTGACTCGCTCAAATCCGCTCAGATTCGAAACCGATGTGCCTTCAGCCCAAACAAAGCGACCATCCATCCGGAGCACTTTCCAGGTGCCAGGCAGCCGCTTCTGCAGCTCTTCGGGCGTCTCTTCACGCTGCAAGCGAAGCACCCACTTGGACTGCGGCGACTCGCCACTTTGCGCGCGAGCAGTCGGGCAGAGCTCACCCCAAGCCAAGACCCAAGCCAACCAGCTCAAGCTTGCTGCTCGGAATCCGCGCCAGCTTTTTGACCCACCCACTCGCCTGCTCACGCCGAACCACACCCCTTCCCAGGCGTATCGGCGGTCCGACTCAGCGCCTTGACGGGTCCGAAAGGAGTCGCATCACCGGCTTAAACGCCGCGAGCAAATCGATGCAGGTAATCGGCCAAGACGCGGCAACCGGCCTCTGGGAATGCGTTATAGATGGAAGCTCGCAGGCCACCGACTGAGCGATGGCCTTTCAAGCCATCCATGCCTTGGGCTTGTGCGCCTTTGAGAAAAGCGGCTTCGCGAGTCGAATCTTTCAAGCGAAAGACCACGTTCATCCAAGATCGATCCTCGGCTTTCGTCACGGGAATCTCAAAAACCTCGGGGTGCGCTTCCAGAGCGGCATACAAGAGTTCTGCTTTTCTGCGGTTTCGCTCTTGGACCGAAGCAACTCCGCCTTGTCCTTCCAACCACTCCAAAACACGCGCAACCACTGCGACTCCGAAAACCGGGGGAGTGTTGTAGAGCCCCTCGTGTTTCAGCAAATTCCGGTAAGAGAGAATCGCGGGAACATCCTTTCGCGCTTCTTTCTCAATCCACTCGCGACGAACGACGACCACCGTCACGCCCGCAGGACCCAGGTTTTTTTGAGCGCCCGCGAAAATGAGTCCTGCTCGCGAGTAATCAATCGAGCGTCCCAAGAAATCGGAGGAAGCATCCAGAACCATCGGTACGCTTCCCGTGTCCGGCAACTTCGACCAGTGCGTTCCCTCGATGGTGTTGTTGGTACAGAGATGAACGTAGCGTGCGCTAGGGTCGAACTGAATCGAACCAGGAATTCGATCAAACCGGGTTTCTGCCGAACTTCCCGCCACTCGAGCCGTACCAAAGAAGCGCGCTTCTTCGATGGCTCGCCCCGGCCACTCACCCGTGTGAAGGAAGTCGGCCGATTGACCGGAAGAAAGGAAGTTCATCGGGACCTGAGCGAATTGCAGGCTGGCCCCACCGCCTAGGAAAAACACTGCGTGAGTACTCTCGGAGAGGCCCATCAGTTTCAGGAGGCGTTCCCGAGCCTGACGGTGAATTTTTTCATACTCCGGCCCCCGGTGACTGACTTCCAGTACCGACATTCCTGAATTAAATACTTCCCGAATATCTTCGGCGGCTCCCGCCAAAACCGGCTCGGGCAACATGGCGGGACCAGAGGAAAAGTTCAGGATTCTCGTCATCTAGGACAAGATACCACCGCTTCTCCGGGGGCGCGCGCCCCGACCGATCGACTTGACGCGTTAGTGTAAATTTTATAGACCCCCCGCCATGGTGTCGGGCTCTCCCGAAAAATTAGTCGCCCAATTGAAGCTCCTGAACGAGCTGTCCTGCCGACTGCCGCGGCTACTCGAAAGCGACACGTTTCACCAAGAAGTGGTGAAGCTGATCCAAGCTCAGTTCAACTGGTATTCGGTTCACTTGTGGACGGTTGCATCCGATCACTCGGCACGCCTGGAGGCGCAGGCCGGAGCCAATGGCCCTCTGCTGCCGATCGGCTGCGTCTTGCCTCCGCACTTAGGCATCACAGGCCAAGTGGTCCGCACTCAGCGCAGCTATTTGGCCAGCGACGTCAGCACCGACCCGAACTACAGCACCTTCTCCATTCCGCTCGAGACCGCTTCCCAAGCGTCAGTTCCAGTCCTTTGGGACCGCAAATGCATCGGCGTTCTGACTGTCGAGAGCCTGGAGCGCGGGTCGCTGGACCCCATCGACGTTTTGATGCTGGAATCCGTTGCAGCCCAAGTGGCAGTCGCCGTTTCCAATCGAAGAAATTTCGCTGAAGCCAAGGATTTCAGCCAAAAACTGCAGTCCGCCGTTGAAGCGAAAACAGAAGAGCTTCGAAAAGCGCACGAGCGAATCCTCGAGCAACAGCAACTTCTTCAGCAGGAAAACAAAGCGCTGAAGTCACTGGTCAGCCGGGAGCAGGCCGAGATCGAAATGGTGGGTCGGGCGCCCTCCATGCTGAGCATTGTCAGCATGGTCGACAAAATTGCCCCCACAACCGCCACGGTTCTGATCCAAGGCGAAAGCGGCACCGGTAAAGAACTGATTGCCCGCCGCTTGCACCGCCAAAGCGAACGCCAAGGTCAGCCGTACGTAACGGTGAACTGCGGAGCGCTTCAGGAGTCGCTGCTGGAGAGTGAGCTCTTCGGCCACGAAAAGGGCGCCTTCACGGGCGCTGTGAACCAGAAGCTGGGTCTTTGCGAGACCGCCAATGGCGGCACGCTGTTTTTAGACGAAATCGGGGAACTATCCCTCGGGGTCCAGGCCAAGCTGCTTCGCTTCCTTCAGGAGGGCGAATTCTACCGGATCGGCGGAAAACGCCCCATTCGCGTCGATGTTCGCATTATTTCAGCGACCAACCGGGACCTCGAGCAGGAAGTCCGGGAAAATCGGTTCCGCGAGGACCTTTTCTACCGTTTGAACACCATCACCCTTCGAATGCCTCCCCTTCGGGAGCGAAAAGAGGACATCCGGGCGCTGGTCGATTCCTTTCTGAAAAACCCGCGCCTGGGTGGCCATGCCCTGATTCGCAAGGTCGACCCTCGAGTGTATGAAGCCCTCTCGGCCTATGACTGGCCGGGCAACATCCGGGAACTTCAAAACACGATCGAACGCCTGAAGATTTTGGCCGAGAACCAGGAAATTCGGCTCGACGACCTCCCCTTTGGGATCCGGTCCCCTAAGACCCGAGCATCTCAAACTGAGTTCACTCTGGACATGTAGCTGGATGATGTGGAAAAAAACCACATCCTGCGGACTTTGGCCTACCATCAAGGCAACAAAACCCGCACGGCGCAGAGTCTTGGGGTGACCATCAAGACGCTCTACAACAAGCTTCACCGGTACGGCATCCTGAAGACGCCCTCGCTCGGAGGATAAAAATATGTCAGCAAAATTGAAAAAAACCGCCGCTCCCGCAGCCTCAAAAAAACCCGAAGCCAAGAAAGCAGCTCCGGCTGCCAAGAAAGCTGAGCCCAAAAAGGCTGAAGCAAAGAAAGCCGACGGCAAAAAGGGCGACGCGAAAAAGAGTGAGTCGAAAAAAGGCGACGAAGAAGCCGACCTACTCACCACTGCCGCGAGCGACGAAGGCGACGCCGAGGACATGGAAGATGAAGAAGCGGGCTCAGGTGGCGGCGGCGGAAACGCAGCTGCTCTGGCAGCAGCCGCTGGATCGGGCGACTCAAGCGCTTCGTTCAAGAACTTCCGCCATCATCCGGACATGGAAAACTTCTACCGCTTCATTTACGAAAACGATCTTCGGATTGAAGCGTTGGCCATTATCGACCAAGTGATGGCCGATAAATTGGCGAAAAAAGCCGCCAAGCCCGCCAAGGGGTGAATGTTTCCGTGCTTCTGCTGACTCCTGGCCCCACCCCCGTCCCCGACGAGGTGAGCCGGGCCTTAGCTGAACCGCTTCTCCACCACCGAACTCCTGAATTCCAAGCGCTTCTCGAGGAAGTTCGCTTCGGGCTTCGCCAGCTTTTCCAAACTGAACAAGAGGTTTTGCTCTTAGGAACCAGCGGCACGGGCGTCATGGAAGCCGCTGTCGTGAACCTATTCAGCCCCGGCGACCGAGTCGTTGTGATCGACGCGGGCAAATTCGGGTCGCGCTGGACTGAAGTCTGCCAAGCTTTCGGTGTGACAGCCCATGTGCTGCGACTTGAGCGTGGAAGAGCCCTCGAACTGCAGCAACTCGAAGCTTGTCTGAACAAAGAAGGCCGGGGAGCGAAAGCCGTTTTGTTTCAGGCATCCGAAACTTCTACGGGTCTAAAATTGCCGGTTCAGGAAATCACCGAAATTGCCCACCGTAATGGGGCACTCTCGGTTTGCGATTCCATCACGGCACTTGGCGCGTTTGACCTGCCGATGGACCTTTGGGGTGTGGACGTCCTGATGAGTTCCTCTCAGAAAGCTCTGATGCTACCCCCGGGGCTCTCCTTCATCGCTTTGTCGGATCGCGCCTGGAAAGCTCACTCCGAAGCCCGGCTGCCTCGCTATGCGCTGGATCTGAGTCGCCAACTTAAGGCCCAGAAAAAGAATCTCACGGCCTGGACTCCTCCCACCCAAATCATCCAGGGACTGAGAGCGAGCCTGAAAATCCTTCTGAAGGATGGTTTGGCCGCGCGACTTCAGAAAACTTCTGAATTAGCCCGCTTTTCTCGTATTGGGGCCGAAAGACTGAAACTGAAATTAGTTTCTCCCGAGGCGCCTTCAGAAGCACTCACTGCTGTTTGGATTCCTTCCGGGCTGATTTTCGAAGGAAGCATTCCAAAACAGCTTCGGGAACTGCACGGCATCGTGATCGCCGGAGGCCAAGACGAGCTCGAGGGCCGAATTTTGCGGATTTCTCATTTCGGTGGAGTCACGAAAGATCACTTGATCCGTGGCTACCAAGCCCTCGAAACGATCCTCCGAAAAGCAGGACATTCGATGGAACCTTCAAATTTCTGAAAACGATCATTGCGCAGCACACAAAGCTCTGATAATTCCCCGTCCATCCAATGAGTCGGGTGAGCCATTAGCTCAGTTGGTTAGAGCACCTCACTTTTAATGAGGGGGTCCACAGTTCGAGTCTGTGATGGCTCACCACTCGATTTCAGCAGGCTGTCTTTTTTAGGACTCTCGATGATCAGCTTACATGATGTAGCGACGATCGGCCTGCTGACCCTCTTGGAAATCATGCTTTCAGTGGACAATGCTTTCGCGTTGGCTCTGCTGGCACGTCACCTTCCAAAAGACGAACAAAGGAAAGCACTCACTTACGGTCTCGTAGGCGCTTTGCTCTTCCGCCTTGTCGCCCTTTCCTCAGTCACCCTGCTCATTCGCTCGAACTGGCTGAAGTTCGTCGGCGGTGGCTACCTGATCTACATCGCGCTTCGGCACTTTTTCGGAGGGAACCAGGCCGAGGAAGAGTCCTCGGCTTCTGCCCCTTCCAAGTGGAGCAAGCAGATGGGCTTTTGGCGCACGGTGGTGATGATCGAAATTACCGACGTCGCCTTTGCCATCGACTCCATTCTGACAGCGGTCTCTCTCAGCAACACCCTTTGGATTATCTTCGTAGGTGGCTTCATCGGCGTCATCGCAATGCGATTTGCTGCCAAGACTTTCATTCGGCTCATTGAAAAATACCCGAACTTCGAGCACACCGCTTTCCAACTGGTGTTCATCATCGGCTTGAAAGTCATCATCGAAGCCCTTCGAATTCCCGGCGTCGATTTTCACTCACCCTCAGGCCCTGGGTTCTGGATCTTCTGGAGTCTGATGCTGGGATGCTTCGCGTTCGGTTTTCGTGGATCGCGAAAATCCAAGAAAGCCTGAACTTAAGAATTCACTTTAGAAAACCGATACACCCAGGTGAACCCCTGGACTATCGTCAAAAGCCTGTCAGCCCATCGCCGCCAAAGCGCGCGCCACTTGCTCGGCCAGGTGATCCGCACCGAACGGCTTTACCACGTAGTCGGTCACGCCTGCGGCACTGGCCTCATCCAAGTGCGATCCATCCCCTTCGGCAGTGATGATCAGGAAGGGCAAGTGTCGAAGCGAAGGGTCGCTTCGAACGGCGCGCAGAAGCTCAATTCCGGTCATCCCCGGCATATTCCAATCCGAGACAATCAGTCGCACGGTCGGAACACCTGCAGCGTCCACGGAGTTCTTCAGCAGGTCCCACGCCTGCTCTCCGTCTTCCGCCTCGACCAAGTCCGAGTAACCGGCCGTCTCCAGCATGTTCCGAAGAATCATCCGAACGGCAGGCATGTCATCCACAATCAGAATCCGTGGGCTCCGGGACATGAGCCCAAGTCTACCACATGAAAAACAAGATCTGGCTGTACCAGTTACCCCTGATTTTTCTATTCGCCTTCTTGTACTGGGTTTCTGAGGCCGGGGTTCAGGGGAACTTAAACAGCCCCTTCCTCAGGGAGAATGTTTTTCCGGCTCTGCGCTCGGTGCATGGCTGGTTCACGAATCGAAAGTTCTTACTCCGCGGCCAAGAGAATTTTGGAACCAAAACAGAACCCCGTTACCACCGCAACAACATCGTCATTGTAGAAATCGATGATGCGTCGATCGCGGCCTACGGACGCTTTCCTTGGCACCGCGATCGCATCGCCGACCTTGTCGACAAGCTGGCTCAGCGCGGAGCCAAAGTGATGGGAATCGATATCGTGTTCTCTGAACCTGATATCCGAGTCAGCGAAAAGACTCTCCAAGAGCTATCCCGTTTTTACAAAAACCCGGCGCAGCTTCAGACCAAAGTGAACGAACTCGAGACCGACGAAATTCTCCGATTCTTTCTCGAGCTACACTCGGACAAGACCGTTTTAGGCTACATGATCCCCGGAAAGTGCCAACCCGCTTACACAGCCCCCGAGCTTTGCCCGGTAACCGATCCGCGCGCTTTAGCAGGCTTTCCGCAGGGCTTTGAAAAATTCGCCATGCTTCCTGAAAAGCTTCCCCCAGATTTTAATCCGGCCGAGACGCCGCTGATTTCTGCCTGGGAAGTGCTTCCCAATCTTCCCATGTACTCTCAAGCCGCTCAACACGCCGGCTATTTGGATGTCGAACCCGATCGCGACGGTTTCATCCGTAGAATCAACTTGGTCCATCTAATTGGAAAGCGTGCCTACCCTTCGGTTGCGCTTTCCATGGCTGCCGCAGGACTCGGTGAAAAGCTCCAAGTCTCGCTCGATAAGCGGCATCGAATTTTCGATCTTCGCTTTGCGAATTCTGGTCGAACCATTCCCGTCAGTCCCTTGGGTGTGATGGAGATGAATTTCCGTGGTCCCGCTCGGACCTTTCCCTACGTCAGCGTCAAAGATGTTTTGGAACCCCCGATGGACGACGCAACGATCGAGCGCATCTCGCTTGAGCAGGCTGATGGAAATGCAGAAACTGCCAAAGCCATTGCCATCGAGCACCGCACCGCACGCGACCAAGCTCAGAAAGTTCTGGCACAGCTCAAAGACGCCTATGTTCTCATCGGCGTCAGCGCCGCAGGTCTCTACGACATGCGAGCCTTCCCTTACGATTCACAGACCCCCGGAGTCGAAGGCCACGCGACCATTCTCGACAACCTGCTCTCAGGGGACATGCTGCACTACGGGTCAAGTCAGCAGGGCCGCTGGGTCATCTTCCTGCTCATGACAGTCGGCGCTGCACTTTTTGCGTGGGGCTTAGAGCGTCTGGAATCGGTTCCTGCCCTCCTACTTTTTGTATCGGTGGGTGTAATCAGTGGCTTCGTCGACGTGAAAGTGCTTTTCCAAGGCAAGCACATGAACCTCAACACTAGCTTGCTTGCGCTAGAGCTCGGCACACTGTTCTTGGTGACTTTGGCCGTGAAATACGTGCTCGAAGAGCGAAACAAAAAATTCATCAAAGGCGCTTTCTCGAAGTACGTTGCGCCCTCTATCGTCGATTCGATCCTGAAGGACCCCACCAAGCTGACGGTAGGCGGAGAGAAAAAAGAACTGTCGATCATGTTCTCGGACATCCGAAGTTTCACGACCTTCTCGGAACGAATGGACGCCAAAGCGCTTGCCGGATTCTTGAACGACTACCTGGGACTAATGACCGACATCGTTTTCGAGTGCGATGGGACGCTGGATAAATACATCGGTGACGCAGTCATGGCCTTTTGGGGCGCGCCGCTGGATCAAGCCCACCATGCAGCAAATGCTTGTCGCGCCGCGATCGCCATGCAGAGAAAAATCGACGAGCACTTCGAGCGCTTCAAGTCTCAGTACGGGGTCGAAGTGGCAGTTGGAATCGGCATTAACTCAGGTGCCGTGAACGTCGGAAACATGGGCTCCGAGCGGATTTTCGAGTACACCGTCATCGGTGATCACGTGAACCTGGCTTCTCGTCTTGAGGGCCTGACCAAGTACTATGGGGTCAAAATCGTGACAACGCGATTCACGATGGACATGATCACCCAGTCCAATCAGCCGCTTCCTCCGCACCGCGTTCTGGATTTTGTGAAAGTGAAAGGGAAGAAAAAAGCAGTCGAACTGCTCCAAATCCTGGAACGGGACTTCGACGCCCGCGCTTTGGCTCTCTTCGAAGAGGCCCGCCAGCTCTACACCCAGCAAAAATGGGATGAAGCGATCTCCCGATTCCAAGAGGCCTCGCCACTTCTATCGTATCGATCCGGGGAACCCGACGCTACATGCAGAATGTATGTCGAGCGATGCGAAGAAATGAAGAAAACACCCCCCGCCCCCGATTGGGACGGAAGTTGGGAAATGCATTCAAAATAATTCAAATCGGGCAGTCATTATTCCGATCTGTCGAAAGGCAGGATGAATCATGGGTGAACCCGCTCAAAAACTGGCCCCTTCCGCTGGACAGCCGCGTATCGATGCTCCGCAAGCATCGGTGCGTAAGCTTTCCAAGGGGGAACTCCTGTTTGCCGAGGGTGAAACCTCGAAGGCCATGTACCTGGTGAAGTCCGGGATCCTTCGCGTCTACAAAAAGAAGGGCGACTCGCAGATCGAGATCGCCACGATTCATTCGGGAGAGTTAATCGGAGAGCTGGCCTTCCTCGATGGCAACCCTCGATCGGCTTCAGCCGAAGCTCTCTCAACCTGTGAACTCGTTGAAATCTCAGGCCCCACTTTTGCCAAAGTCCTTCAGTCGGCTCCCGAGTGGCTGAAGACGCTCCTGAAGACCGTGGTTGGACGCCTTCGCGCTGCCAGCACTCGTATTCGTCAGCTCGAGGCCGCCTCTTCGGCAATCGATTACAGCGACAAGGACGGCAAGAGGAATTCTCAGTACGCTTACCTGAGCACGGGCGACGCCTTGAAGCTCTCGACGGCCGTACTTCTGGCTGCAGGGCGAGGTGCCAAGCAAACTCCGAACGGTCCGAGCGTCGATGTCGACAAGCTCACCCTTTACGGACACCAGGTCATGTCGGTGGCGCTCGCAAAAATCACTTCCTGGCTCGATATCCTGATTCAGAACGGGATTATCCGAATGGAAGGAGAAGGCGCTGACACTCAATATATTTTGGCGTCGGCCGAAAATCTCGAGAACTACATTCAGTACCAATACAGTGAAAACGTCGCTGAACCCTCAAAGCGCCATGATCTCAGCATCAAGGGCTTCCTGATCATGGGACTCATCACGAAGTACTTGTCTCAGTGCAAGGAAGATCCCAATACGGGCTTGGGCGACGTGAACATTGCCCAGATCCGAGCCCTAGAAGAAGAGAAGGAAGGCCGGGCACCTTTCTTACTCGACGAAGTGAACGAGCTGGTTCGCTTGGGCTACTGCACGAACCTCCAAATGAAGAGCGCAACAGAAGTGACGACTTCCGTTCGCCCCAAAGCGTTTACCAAAGCGTTCCGAATGCAGCGAATCGTGATGACCTTGGCCGCCTTGAACGAGCAAAAGCGCAAAGGGAATCGTTGACGCTTTCTGGCCCGCTCACGCGAACCCAGCTGCGAGCGCGTGAATTAGGGGCTTGAGCGCGTGACGACGAAAGATTCAACCAAACGCTGATCGCGAAACTTTGCGCCGGCTTTCTCAGCCTCTTCCTTGGAAGCATAGCCGCCCAAGTAAACCCGGTGCCAAAGCCCCTTTTCTTTGAGGTCGACTGACTTCCGGAAAGCTTCCAAGCCTTGAGCTTTCAATCGGTCCATCTGCTCGACCGACTCGGCCAAGGTGGGATGACTTCCCACCTGAAGCGTGAACTTACCCGAGGGCATTGTCGCTTCCGATGTCACAGGTTGCGCAGGAGCACTGCCCTTGGGCGCGCTCGGGACCGAATCTGCTTTCGGAGCAGCGTGAGCGGATTCGGATTTCGGTGCGCTCGGAGCAGCGACCTCGGAGTGGGCCGGGTCTGCTGGCTGGGACGCCGGGACTTCGGCCAAGTCTTTTGCTTTGTATTCAGTCGTGGCGCCGCCCTCTTTCGAGACCGTGCCTTTGGGCAGTTCGATTTGGCGACCTTGGTCGAGCTTCAAACCGGCTTTTTCCACTTCATCCCGAAGCATGTGCGAAAGGGTGTCGTCGACAGCTCCGAACGCCCCTTTGCTTTGCTCAGTCAAATCACCTGGCTCAGGAATCTTGTCGGTGGCCGTGTCGACACTTTGAGCATCCGGTCCCGTCCAAGAGCCCAAGCCCCCGCGCACCTTCTTGCCTAAGTGAACACCCAAGGTGAACGCAAAAAGCGCAACCATGACTCCGAGGACGGTAAGAACCGTCACTTCCTTGCGGTCATAGATGAACATGCGTTGCCGACTTTTTGCCATGGATCTCCATGGTATCGGCTTGCCCCCCGCAACGTCAACGAACACGGGTCCGGACTTCAGCGAAAGAGACCGAATATCCGAAAGCTAGCCCCCATTTTTAGCGAAAAACCTTGGCCCAGTTCTTTCTAGTGGTCAAAGCCATGACATCGCCACATTTCCCAATCCTAGTACGAAACCAATCAGGCCAAGCTTTGGCCGAGTACCTGATTCTCATGATCCTGGTCTGCTTGGTCTCAATTGCCGCAGTCCGCTCCGTCGGCGGCACCATTGAAGACAAAGTACGAGGCATCGGTCGCCACTTAGAAGGCGTCCATCTCCCGAGCTCATGATGCTTTGGGAAACAGTCTTTGGGGCTCTGGCTGCGCTTTTGACCGCAAGTGGAATAGCGACTGCCCTAGGCCGCTTCTCCGCTTCGGTGGAATGCCGAAATGAAGCGCTTCAGGCCGCGCTTCGAGTGCGCGCTTTAGCCACAAAGGACTTACCCAAGAACGCAGGCCGAACCCCCCAGCACACCTGGATGGAGTGGCAGTGCCCAGGCAAAGGTCTGGTCCGAATCACCCTTCCCCACCTTGAACCTGAAAAAGAGAGATCCTCGTTATGAACCGAATCGGAATCCTTCACCTTCCTCTGGCCCTTCTCGTCCTCGCGCTAAGTGGCGCGGGAATCCTCCTCATTCAACGCGTGCGAGCCCGAACTCAAGCTGCTCGCCAGCAAAGGCAAGCCGACTTGAGCCTGGGGCACGAAATCCTGGCACTCAAAAAAGGGATCGAAGAAACCCAAGCTCTGAATGAAGAAATTCGATCGCTCAGGGAGGAAGCCGAAAGCGAAAACTCGCTCCATCAGGACTGGAGCGAGCGACTTCGATCCTTGCGACTGGAACAACTTCAAAAAGTCGAAAGCTGGGAGTCGTTTCGAAGCTCATCTGATGCCGTTCTACCGCCCCTTCCTTGGCGGAAAACTCCCGACGACCGCTTAGGTCCCACGCCTTGGATTTGGGATCATTCGCCTGAAGATGCCTTTCAGATTCAAGTTGAGATCGACGACGCCAAAGCAGCCGGCATTTTGGAGAACCTAAAAAGTGAAGACATCCCCGAGTGGAAAGCCCGATGGGCAAGTCCTCGTTGAGGCGCTGCTATGGATCAGCCTGATGATCGTCCTCTTGGGCGCTTTGGCAGCCTCGCTCGGAAAATCTGGGAAGGACTACCAACAAGCAGTCCAAGAACTCGAAGAGCCTTTGCCGCGGTAACTCGAGTGCTCGTGATTCTGGCACTGGCCCCGCTTGCCCATCACTTCAGCGCTCGGCAAGCCCTGAACACATGGCAGAGCGAGCACCCGCCCGAGCCTGAGCTCTGGGACTGGGCGATCGCGAGCCGTGGTTACCGTTCGGAGCTTGCGTTTGCCCCCGCACCCCCCGCAAAGCCCACGCCGCGCCCACGGCGCAGGCGACGCCCCACCCACCGGAGCCCACAGCCCACCTCCGAAGCGGCGTCGTCTGCGCAGGGCCCGCGCTCCGCCCCCGGCGGCCCGAGCGGCGGCGGGTCTGAGCTTAGGCTTCCGCTCGAAGCTCCCGACCGCGTCTGGTGGCTGGCTGAGCCGCCGCGGCTGCTCGTGCCCGGCCCGGCCGGCCCGAAGCTTTACCTCGGGCCCGCGCGGGACGCGCGGCAGGGTTCGGAGGCCCGCCTGGCTGCACTTTCGGGTGGTCCGAAAAACCAGCGCGGGCCTCTGGCGGCGGGCCCGACGGCAACCGGCCGGTCGGGCGCGGGCGGCCAGTGGCAGGACCTGGGCCGGGGCTGGGGAGCGCTGGCGCAGTTTCTGCGAGTAACGCCTGCTCTCGCGTCCGGGCAGGAGCAAGTCCTGGGTGCAGGCGGCGGCAGGCAGAGCGGCGGCGAACGGGGCGGCAGCGATGCGAAGCAAGCCGGCGCGCCCGGGTCGCCGCAGCCCGGGCCGGGCTCCGAGGGAGCGCGCGAGCGCCTGCGCTTTCGCGACCCAAGGCGGCTGGG
>JACCDO010102384.1_pt1 | contig 14667 bp, 6 predicted proteins | sample 7446101 | NCBI WGS metagenome assembly JACCDO01 (sample SAMN15323440, study PRJNA562643) | freshwater metagenome | isolation source: river surface water | place: USA:Blue River Watershed | collected 2017-08-16
AAAGTGTACCTTGTTCAGTTCTGGTACGATAAGTTCTCCGCTACGCTGTTCACACAATCGATCAACACTTATATTGATTCCATCATCTCGCAAATTTCTCATCGCACCTCAAGTGCTGCCGCCATTCGAAAGCTGGGAAACTTAGTGGGGACTGCGACTCCTCAAGTAGTCATTTGTACGGTGGATGCACGATCTATTGCAAAAATTAGAAGCGACATGACTGCATATCAGCAATACATATCTCGATTTAATCGACGCACTGTCAGTGGTGGCGGCACGAATCCTGCAAAATATACAGAACTTTTGAACATGTTTTGTTTAGTGTTGGAATGCAATGTAAATGGAACAAAAGACATGGCCGAGACTGCGCTAGGCAAGGCAATAACCGCTGCCACTCAGGCATATAATTTCGCCGCACCTCAACTCTCCCAGTTCCTTATTGCATCATTTAAATGCCGACCTGACTTGCGTGCCCGAGATCGTGATGCGTTGATCGCCCTGACGCGCACTCCTGAACCTGCAGTCCCCACGGACTCAGCAGCAATGCGTGACCGTCTGCAACGACGGCAGCAACTGGAACAAGCAGTTGGCATTGTTTTAGCATTAAACAATTTCGTTGCAACAAGTATACATGTGTCACGCGATGACGACCTAAACAGCTCAAACGGTCAGGGTCTGCTGGGGATGGCCACATCTTCGCTCTTCACTTTGCGCGGCTTCGTCGGTGGAGGTAGCAGCAAGGACAGCACACTGCGACACAATAGTAGTGGAGGGGATCTTGCTCAAGCAGCTTCAAAATCGACGGACAGCTTGTCGGACGATGTACAGCGTCTTGTGCGCGAGCATGAAGCTCAGCAGTTGGCCGACATGCAGGCTTCTGAGAAAGCAGAGTCAGAAGCTTCAGCGGCTCTTGACGCCGGCTTTTTGCGCTGCTCCGGCTTTTTAGATAAGCGGCAAGACGGTTCAACACTGTGGCAACGTCGTTTTTTGCAAATACAATCTAGAAAAGTCCAAGGGGAAAGCGCTGACGGCAAAACCGGCTCGCGTTTGTCGCATTTACTGCTCTGGTACAAGCGTCAACAAGGAGTGTCGCTCGGAAGCATTGAACTATCAGAAGTTTGTTCACTCATGGTTATGCAATATGCGAGACCGCTTGAGTTCATCCCATCGCTGGATTCTGTTCGCCTGGCTGGAGGTTCTGGCCAAGCGGGCCTACCCGTTGCCAGCTGGAGACCCGACGTCACGGACAACGACGGAGAGAGCGACAGTGATGCGAATTCTCGGCTAAGCGAAGACAAAGGATACTTTGTTGCCAGAATTATCATGCGAGAACGTGACCAGAGTTTCGACCTGCGAGCGGCAGAAGTCGATGTTTTTGTCCGCTGGGTGAACACATTAGCTGTGGGCGCAAGCATCTCATATGACACCGAAACGCGCGAATGGAGCCGAATTGGGCGTGAGAATCTGGCCGCTACTACGGCTGCCTGGCGCAAACAGGGCGTGCTAGCTCAGAAAGAAGAAGTCGCTTTGAGCGCCATCCAAATGGCCAAAGCGCAGCAGCGCAAGGAGAAGCTGGAGAGGGAAAAGCTGCACTCTGCCACACCTGGCAGTGCGGCAGCTCTAATTGCAGAAACAAGACGCATAATTAAGGGCGATAATGTAGAAACATTAAATCCTTTAGTCATATCTGATGCAACGACGCCACGACGTACCCCGACAGAGCCCTCCACCTCACCCAAAGTGGCGCAAAGGAAGCTGTCAATATCCACTTCAGCGGACTCATTGCAGCAGCCCCCTGTTCCTCCGATAAGCCCCACGGTGAATGTAGCAGGGGGCAAGAAGTTGTCTCTGATGCTGCCCAGTGCCATTCGAGCGCAGCCGGTGATAAGTGAAGAAGATTCACCGCAAAAGATTCCTACAAAAGCCGGCAGATCTTTGAGTGCTGCAGATTTGCCCGCCGCAAATACTCCACAAATAGCATTCAGTTCAAGTGCCAATGTCGCGAATCCGTATTGCGATCCAGTGAACATTGACATTCCAACCCGGCCGCGGCGGCTTTCTAGCTCGGAAATGCCTGTTCCTCGACGATCGAGCTTAAAAATGTCGCCTTCTAACGCGCAAGCTTGGTCCAGCAAAGAATTCAAGATTAGCGAATCAGAAGACGAGAGTCGAATCGAATTGACTTCAATGAGCAGTACAGACAGCTTAAGTAGTTTGTCCAGCACAGGCAGCACACTAGGAAATCGCCGCAAGAGCGTGTCTTTTTCAGACAATGAAGTGAGGGAATACGAACCACGAGCACCGCCGGAAGAAACATTTAATGCGCCTTCTCATCCGGAGCCGCAACGATATCATCTGGATAAGGTTGAGCGTCTGCCTACCAACTCACCTAAGAAGAAGAGCCTCGCTGTACACATCGACAGCGACAATGTGGTCCATGTGACCCGGGGTCGATATGCCGAAGACAAATGTTGTGTATTAATGTAATGTTTAGTATTTTTTTTTAAATATATATTATGCTACTAGATATGGATTTCACTCACACACTCTGCGCAATATTGTAAATGTTTTCCCGCGTTTATGTGGACCTCTCCTGAGTTCGTTCCATTCGGCTGATCCGTCCGCTCGCATTAAGAGGTATTTTGAAGCTCGACGAAGAGTACCATGGTCAAAGTCTTTGAGATACGCAGTAACCACTCTGAGCCGTTCACCGAGAGGTTCTAACAATTCATCTACCTTTTCGATATCGTCTGCTGTGATATCGGGACTACTGTAATTGTTGGCATCCTCTTTGGCTTCCATTTTGTCAACTCGCATATCATCCGGTGCGAGTAATAAAATTTGATATCCTACTAGGCATGCGGGATCTTTTAAACTTTGGCGTTTAATATTTTTCGCTTCATCGCATGTGAGATTCTCTCCTGATCGAAGATCGAACGCGCCGCAATCACAGAGCTCTTGGTTTGAGACCTCATCAGGTGAATGCATTTGACCAATCTTCTGGCAGGGCGGGCATGTCTTTTGTGGTCCTTCCAACAAGCTCGAATTCAATGTATCTTCACTTGTAGTTCGTGTAGAGCTAGAGGATCGAACTCTGCCTTTCACTGCTACCAATGCCGTTCTTCTATATGTCAAGAAAGGTCTCGCGAAGAAGCGAAATGCGCGCTCCATTATGCTTCGCTTTGGTGATGGAGGCGGGGTATTACTATTTGCCAGTTCGTCTAAATCTTCTTCTTTTGGTTCTTCTTCATCTGACAAGGATGCTTGCTCAAATTCAAAGCAAGGGTGAGGAGGAGGTGTCATGGGGTGCACTGATGCGGATTTTGTAACTGGATTTATATATTTTTTAGTCAAACTTCGTTGAGGAATATCCAGATTATCCAAACTATGGCTTCTGACAATAGCTGCAGCTGCTGCCTGAATTTTATGTACAGGAGTATCGTCGGTATCCCCTGGTACAATATGCAATGCACTTTTTACCGAAGGTCTGTCCATTTTTTGAAGACTATGACTACGTACCATTTTAGCAGCACTTGCCTGAATAAGATGAACAGGAGAATCGGTAAGAGAATCGCTATTGAATGAATTTTGCCTAGATCTAGATTGTTTAAGAGTATCGCTATGAAATGAATTGCGCCTAGATCTAGATTGTCTCGTATTTGTGGTATCTTCGCCGCTAGTGATTTGCATCGGTTCCAGGGTAGCAATCGAAGCGTTAGGAGGTCTGGATGAAAAAAATGGAAAAATAGTAGAAAACTTCATGAATATGTCTTGACAAAATCCAGTAACGCTCATGATGGTTTTCAAGTTTTCATGAAATTAAATGGCTTGAGAATGTAAGGTAGAGAATGTAATGTGTAAGTATATCGGAATCCTTACACTCTGTTCAGTAGCTCAGATAGATTGCTGCCTGGGCAGGGAGATGAGGAAGATGAAGGGGGTACGTACGACGGACGTAAAGTTTTTTAGTCAGCTATGCTTCTGGACAGGTCAAAGTATGTTTCATTAAATTAGAACATGAAATAAGATATTGTGGATTTAACGAATATATACAAAAATAAATTTAATTACTTCGATCCCCTTTTAGACTTTTTTGACATGACCTCTGTCGCTAATTGGGTTTGTGATTCACCTTCATACCAAGGTTTAGAACTACGTTTCGCAGAACTGTTTGATGCGATTTCCGCCCTTTGGGTCTCCGCTTCACTTTGTGCTACAAGAGACTGCTCTGCAGCTTCTAATGCGTCGCCTGCTTTACGTTTGCTACCTTGGCTAGACTTCTCTGTTTTTTGCGCACCCGCCACTGATGATTTACTGCCATCATTCACTCCAGACATCGCAGCCTGAGCTTGTTGAACTAGCGCTGCCAAGTTCGGTTGTTTCTGAGAAAGAGAAGCGGCAGCACTTTGAAGGGTTTGCAAAGTATTACTGACGCTGACATCCTGTTCCTTGCTGTTATTTTTGCTTTTACCTTTTTTCTTGCCTCCAACGTCGACTTCATCTGCGCGACTGCCAAGATCGAGTTCCGATATTTTCCCGACACAAATGGGCAGCAAACAAATATCGCGGAGACATTGCAAAATTGGCTTAACACGCTTTGCATTAACATCGACGGCGGGATTATCAGTAGATTGAGTCAAAGCCACTGCCAAATGTCTTAATAGACTAGGTACAGCTTGGCGCACATCTGCACGAGTAGCTTCGGCTAACGTATTAAAACGTCGTACAATGAGTTGTAGAATGCGACATGCTTCAGCACGCAAAAATGTAGAGGTGGCACTAGAACAACCCACGCCTAGGGCGCGAATACAGTGAGGTACGAAGAAATCAGGAAAACGGTTGAAATGCTCCTCGAAAATAGCCGCAGTTAGGCGAGACTTTTTATGCTTGAAATAGCTCTCAAGCAGCTGCATTATAAACTGGCCGATTGCTTGTTTCGCATTTACACAATCACCACCAATAGTGCTGCGACTTAGGGACAACAAGGCGACAGATGCCATCTGCCGCAAGGACGGATAAGGGCTTTGCAAGTCGATTCGAATCTGTGCACTGAGACTTGTCACCATGTCGTAAATACCTTCTTCTGTTTCTTTGTCGCCAAAATGGCTTAGAACAAAATGCTTGCGACAAATGCGCTGGTCCAAGAATCCGCGAAGACGGCTTTCGAACGCTCTGCCTTCGGCGAGATTCTGAGTAAGACCTGCTTGTATGCGACGCAAGCAAAGCATCAAGGGCGAAAGCAGTGGCATAAGTAGCTCAGGGGCCTCAACTCTAGTCAATACTGCCTCGAGAATATCAATAGCCCGACTGCGGACAAGAAGTTGCTTTCGCTTCGCCTCGAGCAAACCAGCCTTGCGATTAGCTGCGCGCATTTCAAGCATATTAACGAGAGCAGCGTCCGCTTCTTCACCATGTTCGGCTACTGGCAACATCTCTTGGAGATGAGCTAACTCCTCTTCGTCGTCACTCTTCTCAGTTGCCAGCAAATCTAAAGCCGCTTCTTCGTTAATTACTACGTCTTCTTCAGAGGCTTCGCTCGCAGACTTAGACTTGACATTTTTAGCGCGCTTATTCTTTTGCGACATGGATTTTTCTTTCTCTTCTTCCTCGTCCTCGCCATCTTTGTCATCATTGCCATCACTGTCTTTCCCTTCTTCGTCGTCGCTTCCTTCGCTGACGTCTTCCCCAGCTTCATCTTCTGTTTCGTCCTCACCGTCTTCTCCGATGACTGCGCTGACCATATTTTCCAGAAGGCCTAATCCAATAGGAAGATCTCTTCCAATGTGTGTCCACACACGCTTGATTGCTGCACTGACGCCTTTTACAGACAAACTATCGGCACGGACAGCACTTTCATTTTGAGCGACGAGCTCAAAGCATGCGTCCAGCAGCGTGCCCAGCTGACCGTCAAGACCACCCTCATCATCATCTGCTTCTTGGCCATTAGACATCCCAGAAGCAGAAACCAGAGCAGGTGCAATCGTAGCAATATCAATTACGGCTTGTGTTAGCTCCGAGTTGGCTGCCAGCATTTGAAAGCACGCATGACCAATCAACGAGCAAAGGGCGCCAGACAAAGGACCTCGCTGGGAACTTTCCGCTATGCTCTGCAAGGCACTATATGCAGCATTAAATGCAAATTGAGGTTTTGGAGCTTCAGCATTTGTTTCGTTTTCGACTTCAGAATTAGAATCATTTGAAGTCCGAACAGCAATACCGCTCGCTGCTAATAAAGCAGCTACCGCAGTGGCTTGAGCCAGGACACTCGGACCAGACTCTACATCTTTCTCTTTTTCTGCATTGAGTTGAACACCTGTATTTAACTGATAAGTGCTGATATGACCAGCATCTGCAAGTAGCGTTAAAAGTTTGCCACTAGCCGATGCTATCACCGCTCCTGGATAAGAAGTTCCCCCTGTCCCAGCAGCCGACACCACCACAAGTGCGTCCAACATGTGACCTGACACCTTTGACTCGGCAGTATCGACACTACTTCTAAATACAGATGCAAAACTTGCTGCTTTCTTTCCTTTACTCTTTTTAGATTTGCTACTTTCGGTGGTATCATCCGCATCAGTCCCCAAATCCGCAGGCAGAGAGGCATCTTCGAAACAAGCAATGCGAGTGAAGACGGCGACAGCAACAGAGCAAACAGTACCACGACATGTAAGACGTGCATTCTTTGCAAGACTAGCAATAGCCTCCAACGCAGCCGCTGCGGAAGAGCCGGAATTCTGTGTGCCTTCGTGTTCCTCATCGACATCTGCTGCTTCCACTGGTTCTGCATCCGGAATATCCGTTGCACTCGCCACAATGCGAACTAGGGCCTTAATATGCCCCATAACGTCGTCCTCTTTTAATCCCTGCAATAGTGTGCTTACTGCAGGAATTCCGGTCAGAGAATCGAAGTTTGCTGATGTATGCGAAACTAGAACGGACGCCAGTGCCACTCTAGAGCGTGAATCGGAGTCACTCTGTGCTTGGTTCACCAGCCATTGTCCAGAGCTCTCTTCCCAGGGCACAACGACACTCACTAGATCGTGAATTGCAGTCCCAGCTAAAGAATATAACGTATGTTTTCTGTTCACGCGCGCTGCGACCAAGCCCCTTAAAACGCTTTTGCTCAGAGCTCTCGGAAGTAGGTCCGCGGGTGTGTACTTTGCAAGAAGTACAGTCAAACGGAATGCCAACGAGCGCTTCTCATGAGAAGGCACCAACAGGTGCTTTTCTATGAAGCTCACAAGAGTGTGAAGCAATGTTTCTTGACGTCTACTGAGGGAAACTGCTCGTGTCATGGGCAGGCGACGTCCCTCGGCAGCGTTTTCGGCTCCAAAGACAGCTCTTAACAGTAGTTCCCATACGCGATGGATCTTAGGAAAGCCCGCAGCAGATGCTATCAAAACAGGGACAAGAGGGCCTAGAATAAGTTCGGGTGTGTCGACCTTCTTGACGGGCAAGATTCGAAAGATTCGCTTACGAATGCTCTTATGGTAAGCAGGCGCGACCTGTTCAGTGTCTTCTTCATCACCCCCCTTGAATTCTGCAGCAAACTGCTGGAGCCCTAAAGCAAGCTGTAGTTGCCATGGAGACCATTCACTGAACTCCCCTCGCAGCAAATCCTCTTGTGCCAACGCTTCAAGAGCAGCCTCTATAACATTTTGGGTTCCAGTTCCTAAGACATCAATATCTGCTGCTGGATTTATTGAACTCAGAACCACCAAAAGGGATTCGCTTACTACTTCACGTAGCCAGCCACGCATTTTATGTAACTCCAAAAGTCGTTTAAAAATGTCCAATCCAGCAACTGGATCTTTCGCTAGGATTCCACTTCGAGCGATTGATAAGTATGCAAACAATTTGCCAAACATAAGATCTCTCTCTTCACTTCCTTTAATCTTACCACGGATGCGTGTACTTTCGTCAACGATCGGTAACGCTATATTGAGTGAGATAGCACCAGAAGATAACAAAGCTGAAAGGCATGTCGCGAAGCCGTGGCGAGCACTATCACGAGAAGATGATAATCCTCTTACTAAGCGTTTAAGAGCATAATCAAGATCAATAACCATGTTACCTTCATCATTCATACCCTTTTGGACTTTTACAGCGTTTTCTACATGTGAGAGAATGCCATTCGCAGCTGCCAGGCGACGCTCGCGATCATCTGAAGCTAAATCCCAGAACCAGGATAAAAATTGCTGATTCTTTTCTTTTAGGTCCATTACAATAAATTCAGTTATTCGTTGTTATAATGAGCACTTCATATGCTACGTAATAGGCGCATGAATCTTTATTAAGCGAACTGGGAACTTTGTACCATTTCGAAAATGCAATCGATTCTTTAAATCGTCTATGACTTATCGTCCTCGCATCATACGTTTATCGTGTTAAGTTCAATTCATCAGTTTTCAAATCTATTTTTTCAAACAATTTCTGATTTTTAACTCCACATTCGTTCGCTATAAGAGTAATAATCATGGATAGTCATGATTGGACCAACGTTCAAGGTCCTGTAAGGGACATGATCTTGACTATCATGCACACAATTCGAGAGCAATCCTCTGATATGGCGCGTATATTAACCACGCTTGATAACTATATGCCTCGGGATGTATGTCTCAAAAAGCTATATACACGAGAGGAAGGTGAAGGTCTTGAATCAAGCAAAGCAACAGTCAATGTTGTGAGGGCTTTAGAAGCAAAACTAGAACATGCAAACAAACAGATAGCAAAACTAGCGCAAGTTGTAGACTATCAAACCACTGCAATTACTGACCTAAACTCCCGCTTGGAGCGTGCACAACATCAAGTAGATCTTCACAATGGCAAGCTTTTGCACCCTGACTATGATGAGATATATGCATACGTCGATCGCGTGGAATCAAATATTAGACGTGATACTCAACAAGGATTTGCTAATTTTAGACCGAGTGGCACACCTGCTCCCGTGTCAACTGAATTTATGAGCGAGATAAACAAACTTAAGGAAATTTGTAGCGCACGTAACACCGATGTGGACAGTCGCATTCTGAAACATAAGGACGATATTGAATACGCATTAAAAAGCGTTCAGGAAGCAATCAGAGTGCAAATACACGACATCCAGTCCCAGCACCTTAGCAATATCAGCTCTATAGAGACCGCCGCAAAATCGCTGTCAGCAGAATTAGCAGAGAATAAAATTAAAGTTAATACAATGGAACTAACTGTAAAAGGCCTAAATGCACATACACAAACTATTGTTGATAGTGCAGAACGACGCTTAGATGCGAAAATCAAGCAGTGCAACGCCGAGGTTGCCTCGAGCAAAACTTCGCAATTGCATGCTCATGACGTACGTTCAATTGTAAATCAAACTCTTCAAGAGCGACAATATGGAGATGTAACAAAATCAATGCTGAATCAAGCGTTATTAGACCTAAGTAGTTCATTACGCACAGAAGCCACAAAAGAACAGGATATTTTGAAACGGGAAATGAACCTTCAGCAAACTCAGAATGTACGCGATTGGCAGACCCAAATTCAAAACCGCGTAGAAAGTATAGTCAATGCTAATGAATCCGCGCGACGTGACTTGCAGACTGAACAAAATCGTATTCGTGAATTATCCGACGAGCTTACTCGTTCTCTTAGCAAAAAAGCTAACCAAAGCGATTTGCGGGCACTTGTTAGAGGCGTCAGTTCTAGCGGCGAATCCACGAAGTCAGATGTGCTACATGACTTACAAGAAAGCATACTAGATATTCGCGCCGATTCGGCACGTGCAAAAAAGGCGAGTGAGACAGAACTGTCCAACTTGCGGGCTATCTTGCATGAAAAAATGGATACTGCAAAAGTAGAGCAGAAGGTCGTGGACCTCCTCGAAGTGATCACCGGTCGCAGCGTGTCTCGCATTACGTCTGAACAGCACGAATCGATGAGGTACAATTGGCAAGGTACCTTTAATATGCCACCTCCGCCAAATGCGGAATGGAAGTTGGCGATCGGTGAACTAGGGTTAGCTCTGCGTCGTGAGCTAGAAACTAAAATCAGCAAGGACGACTGCACGACTCTCATTCGAGAAGAGACGAAGGAAAACCATTTATTGCTGAAGAACATACGCAAAGAGCTAGATCATAAAGCGGAACACAATGATTTCTCGAAAGTTATGAACTCTGTGGAGTTCCTGAGTAGTCGCGTAGTAAGCGAGCTGACCGGCGCCCTGTGGCTCTGGACCAGCCGCCAGTTGTCCGGGTTGGGTGGGGACACGTGCATTCCTTGGGATGTTCAGGTCATTAATGCAGCGCCATCGTCTCTACTGTGGCGAAAAGGCTCCACAGATATTACTGTGAAGCTACCTGGACTTTACCGAATTGGTTTAGCTGTGTTCACAAATTTGCCCGTGTCGCTCACGGTGTGCTTGAATGACGAGCCCTTACTAGTGCTTGGACCGGAAGCAACACCGGATAGATTATCTTCCTTCGCCAATATTCATGCGCTACGCGAAGAGCACTACATTTTGCGAAGATTGCGTCATTCTGCAGGCGATACCACAGCAGTAAGTTTGGATGAGCCAATATCACTTCCCGCCAATGCCGTTATTTCTATTCGATATCAATCCGTTACAGCTTCACAAGCTTATTTAAGTTTGCGCAAGCTGTAATAATCCTCCAAAAGTTTTGTATCTATATATAAATTGTACGAACTACAATATACAACATCTAAATTTTCTTACTTAACTGTTCTTGCTCGTCTTCCCATTGAAGTTTGTTAGGTGGAAGGGAGTTTGGCTCGTCTGTAACACCGAAAAATGAGGAGAGTGATTCGCCCATACTTGTCAAGATAGCGATAATAACAAGGATCAGCACCACAGGGAGTAACAACAGACTAAGTTTAATGGCGCGAATAGCTGCGCTTCTCGAGCTGGCGCTATGTTCGCGAATAGATGACACTATCCCTTCTACGGCTTCATCCACGGGCAGAAATAGACCCCAAAGTAGCGGGTACTGTGCTAATGGATTTTTTCGCTGAATGGTGCGTGTCGTGGATACAATTGGAAGTGTGGGAGGCGAACCACTACCCGATGCACCGACAACTATATCGACATTGCCCGCAGACACCAGAGGAATTCCTATACCTCCTGCCGGTAGCACTTCCGCCCGCATGCCCCATGCGTCTCCGTCGACCACAGAAGGCTCCGAGTCCGGCACAAACGCAACCCACTTGCGTGCCTCACACGCATCTGCAAAGAGAATACCTTGGCGTGTATCTACACCGGTGAAATGCAAGAAATCATCTAAAGTGCGCTTACTGCCCAATCCATAGCGCTGCAAAGAAGCCAAAGTTTGAGAAGTAGCCATCACCCCACCTTCCATGTCCAAGATAGTTTTAATGCGTTGAACCGCTTCGTCATACAACATCCGACGAAATTCGGGCGTCTGACCGTTTGCCGCCCACTCTGTTTCCGTGGTGAGCTTGCGATTTCCAGCAAAGGGCTCCGGAGACTTGTAGCCTTTCATCTTGCCTTTGTCGTCGTGGACCACGAGCACCCTATGCGGAGAATACACGTCATAACCGCGGGTCCAGAGCTTGGCCATCTGCAAAAATTCTTCTCCATCATAGATAAAAGGCAAATTAGGATCATATGGAGCTTTTTCCATAGCGTGACATTTACTAAACGAAAAAGCTGCACTCCATAAAGGTGCCAAGAGCGGCGCTTTCAAACCGCGGACGCGACGCGGTAGCAAGTTGCGAGGTATTCCACTACATACACAAAAAAGATGAAAATGTTAAATACAATCAAGATAAATCACTTCCAAAAGGCATTGGTGACACGTTAGGTAAACAAAAAACATGAAAAATAGTCGTTCTGTGCTGGCAATAACAGGCTATAAATGACGGAAACTGTATTTCTCACTTACTTTTGGCCAAATGTCACTTGACACACATGATTAATTTCATCTTCTGCGGAAGTTAACTCGGTAATATCCGGTGGACGCGTGCTCAACACAGCATATTCATTATCAGTTGCGGCCCAAGTATTCAACATATTGGTATCCCAATTATGAATAAAGTCAGAATGAGCATCAATTTGTAGGCAAAACTCTTCCCCATTCTGCAGATTTTGTTGCAAATATCTGCTTGTCCCTGGACCACGAGCATCTTTAAAGGATACATCGACAATGCGAACTTGTACAGCATGAGGACACTGCCCAGAGTCCAAACCTTTACCAGTTTCCTTACAATAATCACGTAAACAATTCAAATGGTCTTGTTCCATATGAATGTACTGAATGATTCCCACATAAATACGATCTGGGTGCTCTGCTTTAGAAAAAATGTTCTTTAATGTTTGAGCACAACGCGAGTCACGATAATGTGATATTCCCACATATATAGCAGTATTTGCATCTTTCCACGTAGCAGTTGGTTTAGGCAAATGAATTGAACTTGGATAAGTTTCAATTATATCCCAAGAATTTTTCTGTTCATCAAATATAGTAGGACCAGCAGTGCAACACACTGTCAACAGGCAGATATATAACGCTAAACGTGTGATAAATACAAATTTCACTAACATAAATTGAATAAAAGGCAGTCAAATGGTTTCAAATGTGTTTATGATAAGCGAAAATCAGCGTTAAAAAGTCCAGCGTCTAACCCCCTCTTCAAAATTGGTCGGATGAAATTTGCCGGCGGCTGAGAAGAAGAAAAGGAAAGAAACGTCGTCAACGTCAAATCTAGGTGTCGAAAAGCACTGAGCTTTACTTAAACTTGGTGAATTGATAAATCGACATACTTTTACGTAGTTGTAATCTAGATATAACCTTGTTATTTCTGTGCGATAAACCGATCGAAGAATATATTCTGCTGAACGACTATGCTCGGACGCGTGACTTCTAAACTTACAATGGCCGCAACGCGGAGAGCCAATAGTGGTGTTGTGATGTGTAGCAGAAATATGGGAGGTCATGGTCCTAAAAAGGCGGCGACACCTTACGATCTTCCTGCTGGGCCTGGTTACAGTGACGTGGCGTATCCTTTCGGATTGGGACCCGGTTACAAAACTGAAGGTTTTGAAGTTATCACCCTAGTAACATATTTAGCTTGCTTTGGTTATGTGGCTTTTGGTCTCGCAGCTAAGGAAAATGATTCATTTAATGACTGGTGCAGACGCGAAGCGTTAGCCCGTGAAAAACACATCGCGAACGGGGGTGCGGTCGAGTTTGGTAAATATTATCAGTCTTCCAGTTATGAGGAGGATGCGCTGGACAATATGCCAGTGCCAGCGCAACGTTAAGGTGGTCGTAAATTGCTTGAACACTTAGTATTAGCTTTGACTACTGGAAAATATAACTATCTTTTGTTAAACCTATTTTGTTCAGCTTTTCAAATCAATTAACCTCTTTCAGGACTGTGAGATAACAACAAAAATTACAACCCTTTCGCGATACTTAAGCTCGACTCACTCAGCGAATTTTTTAATCGCGAATAACAGTGTAGTATTCAATAAGAAACTTCATGGATAAGGGACAACAATTTTTGGTTGGTACAGAGTCAAAGAAGGCGTCATATCTCTCGCATAATGCTTTGAATTATCCATCGCCACCAAAGCTTAAGTTAAATATATTTATGTGCAACATTCTTTTTTTAAATTATGCCTTTTTGACTCGCTGCTACCCTGTCTCTACAAACTCTAATCTTGGTTGATGCCGTCATTTCAACTTATTTTACTCGCTGCCTTAGTAGTACTCAGCCATCATAAAGTTAAAGTAAGTTGCTATAATGATGATATAGGAGAAACTTGGAAGTTCTTCGTCAACTTTGGTCTGCTAAGTTCTAGTGTATACTCTAGTGCAGCTGATGCATTGTTTGTGTTAAGTAAATTAGGAACTCTGTGGGCTCTAAATGCAGAAAATGGAGCGGTAATATGGAGGGTTGATACCAACATAGTTTCCCCTTCGAGTCAAGCGTCGCAACCTATTGTGTCATCAGAAACACCGACCTTAAACTGCAAAGACACTGTTTTTGTTGGGGGTTTATATGCTATCAATGCATGTACTGGAGCTTTAAAATGGCAAACACGCGCCGCGGGTGGCACAAACTATAGTTCTCCAAGTCTCAATTCAATTCTTATTCGATCGTCAAATAATACTATGGTAAAGCTTGCGATGCTGTATGTAAATTCCAAACCTTTGCATGGTGTTTCGTTGTTACAGTTTATTTACGCGTTAAATGGTACTATTGTTTTGTCACGTCCGCTCATAGGAATGAGACCATCGCATCCTGTAGTTGCCATGGGCGTGGTTTGCATATGTACAGTTCCAGAACCAAGTCGTGTAGGAACTAAAGATAGCCCTAAAACGAATGACGGCTTCCTCTACGCCTTTAATGCGACGTCGGGCTACCAACTCTGGGCGTGGGCGCCTAGTCATGGAACTTCATTTTTGTCCGCACCTGTTATGTCTGGAATAAGTTCGTTTTCAAGTGTCATGGTTTATGCAGCTCATCAAAATCCTGATGGATATTACGGTGTCTCCGCTTTGTTGGCTGTATCTGGCAAGGTGCAATGGACATTTCGAACACAAACACGTGTAGCGACAAGCCCTGCTATTTCCAATGATGCTATTTTGTATTTCGGTACTTTGGGAGGTGTTGTAACCGCAGTATTACCGTCGGGGCAACAAT
>JACCDO011199923.1_pt1 | contig 14665 bp, 12 predicted proteins | sample 7446101 | NCBI WGS metagenome assembly JACCDO01 (sample SAMN15323440, study PRJNA562643) | freshwater metagenome | isolation source: river surface water | place: USA:Blue River Watershed | collected 2017-08-16
CCACGAGCTGCGCAGGCTGCGGATCGGGATAACGGTTGAGCCGGGGCGCGCCCGCATGTGGCGTGACCGGATTCTCGTTGGCATCAAGCCAGACGGTCGGCGGCGCGCCCGCCGAAAGTGCCGAGGCTTCGGAGCGTGCAGAGCTGTAGGGCTTGAGCGAAAGAATCTCAGGCCGGAGCAATGAAAGGACGGGGTCGGTGGCGCTCATGAGCGAAGCTGGTTGAGACGGATGCGGACGGCGCGCTGGTGCGCGGCGAGGCCTTCGGCGGTGGCCAGCCGTTCGACGACCGGGCCGAGTTGGCGCAAGCCGCGCGGCGTCGCGCTCTGCACCGTCATCGTGCGGATAAAATCACTCAGGCCGAGCCCGGAACAGGCGCGCGCCCAGCCATAGGTCGGCAAAACGTGGTTGGTGCCGCTGGCGTAATCGCCGAGCGACTCCGGTGTCCACGCGCCAAGGAAAACAGAACCAGCCGTTTGCACGCGGGCGAGGAGCGGGCGCGGCGCGGCGACCTGCAAAATCAAGTGCTCGGGCGCATAAAGGTTGGCGAGGTCGGATGCTTCATCGGTGTCGCGCACAAGAATCACACGACTCGCGCCAAGAGCCCGGCGCGCGATTTCGGCACGCGGCAACGTGGCAAGTTGCGCCGCGATTTCGGCGGCGACGCGTTTGGCGAACGCTGCACTGGAACACGCCAACACGACTTGCGAGTCTGGGCCGTGCTCGGCCTGCGAGAGCAAATCGGCGGCGACGAAGGCGGGATTGGCGCGATTGTCGGCCACGACCATGACCTCGGACGGCCCGGCGGGCAGATCAATAGCCGCGCCCGCGGCGTCGCGCGAGACTTGGAGTTTCGCCTCAGTCACGAACGCGTTGCCGGGCCCGAAGAGCTTGTCGCACTTCGGCACGGTCGCCGTGCCGTAAGCCATGGCGGCGATGGCTTGCGCGCCGCCGAGTTTGCAGACGTCCGTGATGCCACAAAGTCGGGCGGCGACCAGAATCCACGGACTCACACGGCCGTCGCGCCCCGGCGGCGTGCAGAGCAGACGCACGGGGTTGCCCGCAAGTTGAGAGGGCACTCCGAGCATGAGCGCAGTCGAAAAGAGCGGCGCGCTGCCGCCGGGCACATAGAGGCCGACGCGAGGGATGGGACGAGCGAGTTTTTCGCAAACGATGCCCGGCTGCGTGGTGACGCGCACTGGCGCGGGCTTTTGCGCGGAGTGGAAGCGGCGAAGATTGCGCCACGCGGTGCGTAGAGCGGCGCGATCGGCAGGTCGCAGAGCTTTTTCCGCTGCGGCAAATTCGTCTTCGCTGACACGCAAGCTGGCCAACCGCACGCCATCGAAGCGCGCCGTCAGCCGCCGCAACGCGACATCTCCGCCTCTGCGCACCTGTGCAATCACGTCTGTCACCACACGCTCGATTTGTGGACGCGCTTGCTGCGCCGGACGCGCGAGGGCGGCGGCGCGGGCTTTGGCGGAGAGCTGGCTCCAGACGAGGGTTTTCATGGCGAGTGACGCGCAGCGGTCAGAGCATCATCTTTTCGATGGGCAGAACCAAAATGCTGCTCGCGCCGGCACGCTTGAGCGACTCCATCGTCTCCCAGAAAATGGCTTCCTGACAAACGACATGGAGGGCGACTTTTGATTCGTCACCAGCGAGCGGCAGCACGGTAGGATTCTCGGCGCCGGGCAGTAATTTTTTAATTTCCGCCAGCGCGGCTTTGGGCGCGTGGAGCATGATGTATTTCGCTTCGGCAGCGAGGAGCACGCCATCAATGCGGCGGAGTAGTGTCTCCAGCGCGCGAGCCTTGGCCTCGGGCAATGCGCGATGATTACGAATGAGAACAGCCGTGCTCTTAAAGATAGTTTCGACTGCGCGCAGGCGGTTGGCTTCGAGCGTAGAACCGGTGGCCACCAAATCGCAGATGGCATCGGCCAAGCCGAGACGCGGGGCGATTTCAACTGAGCCGCTGAGCGGGACAATGTTGGCTGCGATGCCCTTGCTCTCGAAGAAGCGGCGCGTGAGCTGCGGATAAGTGGTGGCGATACGCAGCCCAGCGAGGTCGGATGCGCCGTTGTAAGCACGCTCCTCGGGCAAGGCCAGCGCGAGACGGCAACCGCCAAACTGCAAGTCGCGCTCGACCGTAAAAAGCGACTCGGCGGCGGCACCGCGTTCGAGGGCGACTTCTTGCAGGACGTTGTTACCCACGACGCCGAGGTCACACACGCCATCCATGACGAGCTGCGGGATGTCGTCATCGCGCACGAAGAGCAAATCGAGCGGGAAGTTTTCGCAGTGGAGTAAGAGTTTCTCCTTGGGGGCCTTGACCTTCACGCCGCAGCGCGAAAGCAGATCGAGGGAGTCAGTGGAGAGCCGTCCGCTCTTCTGGATGGCGAGGCGGAGGCGGTCTTTGGGCATGGCTGTAGTCGACATGGTGAAAAAGTAATGAGGCGGAAAGAGCGTGCGGGTGAAAAGGTGAAAATGAGTAGATATGTGCGTGGAAAAAGAAAACCCCGGAAGGCTTGTGCCGACCGGGGTTAAAAAGAGGAATCATCACCCACGGAAAGGCACTGCGGGCCTTCCCGGGCAGGAAGGCTAATTGGCGTGATGGTGATGATGGTTTTTCAAGACGCCGCGAAACAAACGAAAGCCAGTCGCGCGGGCAAGGGGATATTTCAGCTGGCCGCATGGCTAGGTTAAGAAGCGACCATAAAAACGCCTTGCCCGTGAGAACGCCAAATGCCTTTCAAGGATTTGGCGCTTTGATGACTCTTTCTGTGTTAATCCCCTAATTCCAGTAATCGCACCGGCAGGGCGAGATATACCTACAGCCATCGGCCCTATATTCCCCGCTCCCATGATAGGTCAACGACCCCGCTCCCTCCACGTGCTCATCCACTCTTTGATGGTTATGGCTGTGTTTACCGCGCTACCCGCACGCACACGCACCGCCCAGATCAAATGGGAGCCAATTCCTGCCGCAGATTTGAAGGCGAAGCCCGAAACTCCCGAGGCCGAAGAATCCGGCGCGGAGGTGCTGTCGCTTAGGCTCGAAATCGTCGTGGAGAGCGAGGGCATCACGTGGTCAAAGTTTCAGCGCTATAAAATCTATTCTGAACGAGAGCTAGAGGAGGCCAAGATGGTGATTAACACCATGCCGAGAAGATACCGCTTAGAAGAACTCGGCGTGCGCGTGACGCACCCGAATGGCTCCACCGAAGAATACGGCGAAAAAGACTTCACCAAACAGACCCTACAAAAAGGGGGCGCAGATGCTGATGTTGATGGTGACATGCTCATTGATGAAGACGATGACGGCTTTGGAGAGAGAAATGATCGGCGCCTTTATCTCAAAAACCTCGGGGTCGGCGACATCGTGGAGTTTTCCCAGAAAGGCTACTGGGTTCGCTCCGAAGAATCTTTTATTCACGTTAATGCTAGTTTGTTTCCGATTCAGCAGCGCCTGCCGGTGAGAAGAGCGGAGTGCCGTCTGACATCCGCAGCGAGCATGGAACAAGCATGGGACCTGAATATTATCGGGCTACACCTGCCGAATCCGAAAATCCAAAATAACGACTCAGTGCAAATTCTCACGGCAGCGAATCTGCCTCCTTACCGGCCCGAGAAAATGGCTCCGGGCATGCGAGACACTCGCGGCGTGGTGATGATGCTGATGCTCGTGAGCGAATTCGACGCGAACTTTTCGAAATCTTGGGACGAGATCGCCAAAAATGGACTTGGCGAAGCAACCAGCGAATGGTGCGCCCCAAATGCAGCCCTCAAGAGCAAGGCACGCGAATTGACCATCGGGGCCAGCAACGATGAAGAGAAGCTGCGCAAGCTTTACCAATTTTGCCAAAATGAGATTATCAATGTCGATCAAGACAGCCTCCGCAACCGCCCCGACATATCCACGGCAAAGCGGGAGCCATACCGAGCGAAAGATGTGCTAGCTAAGACTCACGGGGCTCCGCACGAAATTAATCGTTTATTCATCGCCCTCGCGAAAGCAGCTGGTTTCGAGGCGAAGTTGGCTTGTTCAATGCCTCGGAGCTTAATGAGTAATATCAAAGTGCCTTACGGCTGGATTTTGGCGGGTGATGCCTACGCGGTAATTAAAGTAGGCAAGGCGTGGAGATTATACAACCCGGGCAGCCGTTGGGCTTCTTTCGAAACACCTTACTGGGATAACCAAGGGACAAACGCCGTATTTGAAAACAAGGGCAAAGCCGAATGGCTCGATAACCCGGTGACACCGCCAGAGAATTCGCAGCTCACCCGAACCGCCGACCTCATCCTAAGTGGAGACGGAAGCTTAACCGGCACCGTCACCGAAAAACTGGAAGGCCATGTAGCCACCATGTGGCGCGAAGACAACATGAGGCGAGGACGCGGGGACCGAGTGAGCGATCTCACCACCCGCGTGCTCGAATCCTTCCCTAATGCCAAAATCACCAACGCTAAATTCAAGGCCACGCGTAACAACGAAACACCGGTCGAGCTCACCTACACAATCAGCGTGCCGGATTTTGCTCAGCACCTCGGCCAAGATCTTTCTTTTTGCCCAGACGCCTTTTATGCCCGCGCCACGCCTTTTTTCACAGATGAGCGCCGCACCCAACCCATCCAATTCCCCTTCGCCTCTATTCAAATCGATCACCTGAAAATTACCCTGCCAGAACACTATACCCTCGCCGGCGGCAGCGCTCCTCAACCCACAGATATCCCATTAGCAGGCATCAGCCACAAAACCCGGCTGCGCTACGACAAGAAAAGCCGCCAGATTCTCTGCGACACCGAGTTCGTGCTCGGTCGTGACGGCAAACTGTATTTCCCCAAAGATGCCTACCGCGGCTTGAAACCCATCTTCGAAATGATCAATCGCGCGAGAACCCACTCTCTGGTGCTCAAGCCCGAGCCCAGCGTCTCGGCGGCACCCGACTCTGGCAAGACGCCAGATAACAAACCCATCCCAAGCTCAGCTCCAGCTGAAGAAAAGCCTAAGCATGAACCCGTTGAGTCGAATACTCACGCTAGCACCGAAGATGAAGAACCGGACGGAACGTAATCCCAAACCTCCTCCCTACACCGATGCTCTACCGGCGCTTTTATTTAATAAACCTGTTGGCCGGGTTTTGTTTTTTCACTGCAGGCTTACTCCATGCCAAGCTGCCGGGCTGGTTCACCGCCGATGCCGCAATGGAGCCACTTCCCGCAAAGCTGCGGCGACAAGCGAGCGAAGCAGAAATCCTGCGCGAGGAAACAATCATCACCATCAAACCCAGTGGCGAGTGGACTGAAACCCAACGTCGAGCGGTGCGCATCCGCGCCTCCGAAGGATCAGCTGGAGCCCAAATATATGTCCCTTATTCGGAGAAATCCGATAAGATCATTTCCGCTAACGCTTGGATCTTACGACAAAACAAGAAGATCAAAACCTACCCCCGAGGTAGCTGGCTGGATATAGCCAGTGCCGCCGACTACACGCTCTACACCGACTTTCGCTTCCTTGCACACAGCTACGCCGCACGAGATAGCTCCATTGGTGATGTGTATGGAGCTGAAGTCGTCGTCCGCCGCGATAATAAAGACGGGCAAGAACTGTTCCGCTTCGGCGGCGATTACCCGCTGCGGCGCAGACGGATTGAGTTCCGCGTGCCCCGGGGCTGGGAAGTAGACCTTTGCTGGCTCAGTGGTAACGGGCCAGCCCCAAGCATAAATGCCGACCGCACCGTGTGGGCTTGGGAGCTACAAGATTTACCAGCCAACCAGCAAGGCCCGTGGAGCCCGGAGGATTCGGCTTCGCATCGCGCCGCCATCACCGTGCATCCGCCCGAAGGCGTGACCACAACGCTGCCTCGCCTAAAGACATGGCAAGATTTCGCGAGTTGGCACTACCACCTCCAGCAGCCTCAATGCGATTCGACGCCTGCGCTGACCGCGAAAGCGGCTTCATTGTGCTCGGGCCTGACTGACCCTTGGGATCGAATGACCGCCTTGGCCAAATTTGCCCAGAAACAGACCTATGTGCAGGAATATAAAAACAATGGCCTAGGCTTTGGCTATCGCCCACGACGGGCCTCCGAAGTGCTGGCCGCCGGATACGGCGACTGCAAAGACAAAGCCAATCTGCTCGTTGCACTCCTTCAGCAGATCGGCGTCAATGCCCGTCTCGCAATTGTCCTCGTCGAAGAGGGTATCGACGTGAAACCTGAGTGGCCAGGCGGCCAATTCAACCACGCCATTGTGGCCATCACATTACCTGATGGCGTCACGCATCCAGCCTCAATCCGACACCCGGTTTTCGGCCATGTGCTTTTCTTTGATCCCACCCAACCCTATATCCCTTTCGGTCAGCTACCTTGGTATGAACACGGGAGGAACGCCCTGATTTGCGATCCTCGCGAGACCGGCCTGACCCAGATGCCAAATTTTCCACCAGAAGAAGCCAACGGACGTCACGCCGTTATTGAACTCTATATTGGACAACGAGGAGTGCTACAAGGGTTGCTCAGCGAAACCACTCGCGGCGAAATGGCTGCACTCCGCCGAGCCGAACAAGAAAAACTATCATCCGGACAACGCAAAGAGCGCGTGATCGATTCACTCTCTGCCGCCGTGCCCGGCGTGAAAGTAACTGTCCCAGAGATCACGGAGCAGCCCGACAGCAGCCTACAATCCAACTGCGGGTTTGCCGCGCCATCTTTTGGGCAACTCCTCAATCAGCACCAGCTACTCGTCCGTCTCGACGTCCTCTCCCGAAACACCGTGCCGAGCTTGCCAGATGAAAGACGGGATTTGCCGGTCGTCATACCCGTCATGCATGACAGCCAAGAGGTGCGCTTCGCCCTACCAGATGCAAGCGAAGTCCCAGAGCTCCCCGAAGCCCAATCCACGCACAACGCTTTTGGTCACAGCGAAAGCCACTACAGCGTGGAAGAAGGCTGGCTTGTCTATCGCCGCACCATCGAGCTCACCGGCGGGACAATTCCCAAGGGGAAATATCAAGCCTTACGAGACGCGCTGATCGCTTTCTCCCGCGCCGATTCCACCGCAGTTGTCATTCAACTCAAGGATGCCCCTAAGCGCGTCGATCAGCCCGATGCAGTCGCAGCAAAGCCCTGAACTCAGCGGCGGACGCCGACTTTTTTTAGGAGCCGACCAAAATCCGTCAGCTCAGTAGAAGAAAGCACACTCATCTCGCGCATGACGCTCTCCAACATTTTCGGAAAAAGCGTCTCGACCATCGTCGTGCCACGCGCCGTGAGTTTCACTACCACAAAACGCCGATCCGCCGGATCGCGTTCGCGCTCCACCAACCCGGCTTTTTCCAGATTATCCACCACGAGCGTCAGGTTGCCTCCGCTGCGCAGCAGTTTTTCCGAAAGCTCCCCCTGACAGAGCGGCCCGAGATGGTAAATCGCTTCGAGCACACCGTATTGCGTCGTCGTCAATCCAGTCGGCAACACTGCATGCACCCGCGCCGACACAGACTCCGCTGCACGCTGCAACTTGATGAAAGCGTTGAGCGCGTTGATTTCCTCGACAGAGCCTTGATGGCGGGTGCCCATGCGGAAGGCGTTATGCCCCGATGTTACGATGTCGAACTAATTAACATCTAAGAACGCGCCCAACGTCCGCCCACTCAGCTCGTCCGGCTCAAGCGTCAATCTTCTGGATGCGCGGCAGATGCCGCCCGCCTGCGAATGGGGTGGCCAGCCAAACCCGCGTGATGCGAAGCGCTTCCTCTTCAGAAATCGTGCGCTGTCCGAGCGAGAGGACGTTGCCATCGTTATGCTCGCGATTCCACACCGCCACTTGCTCCGTCCAGCACAAGCCGCAACGAATACCACGCACGCGGTTAGCGGTGATGGCTTCGCCGTTACCCGAACCGCCCAACACAATCCCCCGCTGAAACTCGCCACGCGCCACCGCCTCGGCCACGGGTCGAATGAAATCCGGATAGTCGCACGAAGCGTCCGAATCCGTGCCAAAATCCCGCACCGTGTGCCCCTCTTCGAGCAACATGGCTTTGATCTTCTCCTTGTAGGCGAAGCCGGCGTGGTCGGAACCGATAGCGATAGTGAACTTGTTCATGGCGGGTGGGTCGTATGTCGGGTTGCGCGCCGGGTTATTCCGGTCATTCTTCTCTCCAGCAAACAAAATCCCCGTCATGAACCCCTCCCTGCTCCTCCGTCACGCCGCCCCAGCTGTCCTGCTGTTGCTCGTCGCTTGCTCTTCCCCCGACTCGCGCATCGCCAAAAACCGTGGCCTTTTCGACAGCCTGCCACCGGCCGCACAAGCCGATATCCGCGCCGGACGCGTGGCCCTCGGCTTTACGCCGGACATGGTGCGTCTCGCTCTCGGCGAACCCGACCGCGAAGTCACCCGCACGGACGCCAGCGGCGAACGTCTCATCTGGATTTACTACGACAACAGCCCCGCCTTCTCCCTCGGCGTTGGGGCTGGCTCCGGCGGCTACGCCCGCACAAGCGGCGGCGTAATTCTATCCCCTTCCTCCGATAACACAGAGCGTCTCCGCGTGGAGTTCGCCCAAGGCAAAGTCGTCGCCGTAGCTCAACCCGCACCCACCAAACGCAAAAGCTGATTAGCCGCCAATCACGCGCAGGAAAGCCGTCGTCTCAGCCAAATCAGCCAACAACGCCGTGGGGCTGTGCGCGGCCAATTCCTCCACACGATGATGCCCGGTCGCGACCGCGAGGGTCTGCGCGCCGATGACCTTGCCGCACTCGATATCGTGCGGCGTATCACCGATGATCCATGTCTGCTCTGGCCGGAAATCCACTCCGTGCAAATCGCGCGCACGCCGCAGCGCATGCGGACCGAGGTCATTGCGGCGCGGGCTGTCATCAGCAAACGCCCCAAACGCAAAAAACTCCCAAAGCCCGTGATGGCCTAGCTTGTGCCGCGCACCTTCGCGCATGTTGCCCGTCAACAAACCCTGCACGAAATCCGCGCGTCCATGCAAAATTTCGAGTAGTTCGCGCACGCCCGGCAACACGTAACCAGACGGCCCGCGCTGCAACTCCTCCGGTAACAACGCCAAGTAAGCCGCGAGATAACGAGCGCAGGCCTCCGGCGTATCCGGCAGGCCAAGATGCCGCAACACTTCGCCGGTGATCCAAGTGTCCGTGCGACCCGCCCACCCGATTTTGCGCAAATCCACCGTCTGCCCGAAACACTCACGACACGCCCGCTCCATCGCTCGCACGCCCGCTCCCTGCGAGGCGATGAGCGTCCCATCAATATCCCAAAGAATCAGCTTCATAGCGCACATGGAGCGCGAGCAAGTTCACCGCCGCCCGCGCACGCAAGCGCGTTCCCGCCCGTTCACTCCACGCGCCGCATGCGTGTCATCCAAGCCACCACGCTTCGCGGCAACATCCAGTTAAGGAAGAGAAAAATCTTCGCATGGCACGGCGCGGCGTAGCGCGCCCGCGGCCGCTCGGCTTCCAGCGCCTTAGCCACGAGCCGAGCAATACAATCAGGCCGACCCGCCACGCGCCGCAGTTTGGTTGCCCGCTGCTCGAAGCTGCCGAGATACGGCGCATAAGGACCGGGCTCGCCGAGCAAGTTGGCGGAGACTGCATTCGCTGCTTCAACAAACTCCGTAGCGATAAAACCCGGCCGAATGAGCGTCACGCGCACCCCCATCGGCTCGACCTCGCCGCGCAATCCATCCGTCAGTGCCTCCAACGCGTGCTTGGTCGAGTCGTAAACACTCGTGAGCGGACGTGAGATGCGCCCGGCGACGGAGCCGATGTTAACCACACAACCACGCGTGGCGCGCAGATGCGGCAACGCGAGTTGAGTGAGCGCAAGTAGCGAAAAAATATTCACCTCGTAATTCCGCCGCACCGCCTCAACCGGCACCAGCTCCAGCGGCCCGCGTGTGCCGTAACCGGCGTTGTTCACCAAGCCGTCGAGTCGTCCGAATTTTTCCAGACCTGCCGCCACGATGCGCTCGCGATCCGCCGCCAGCGTGAGATCGCCAGGCACCGCCAGCACGCGCGCGCCACTCGCATCCAACTCACGGGCGAGCTCCGTAAGTCGCTCTGCCCGTCGCGCCGTCAACACGAGCCGGGCGCCAGCCGCCGCCAGTCGGCACGCCGTGGCTTCACCGATGCCGGAAGAAGCGCCAGTAATGAGCACGGTTTGAGTCGAGAGCGGACGCATGGCGACAACGTGGCCGCGCCTCGGAGCGGCGCAAAGCCTTTTCGGGCTTTCCCGTCCGCCGCTGGACTGGCAATTTGTTGTCAAAATCTACTCCGCACGGAACGACTCCGCCCGCAGGCTTTCCCAAATCTCCATGAAAACCTCCACCCGCCACCTCGGCTTCTTCGTTTTTTTGCTGCCCGCCCTCTTCCTTCGCGCCGACCCTGTCGATTCGCGTATCACCGCAGTCACCGTCTATACAGACCGCGCCGTCGTCACCCGCAGTGCCACCACGCAACTCGCCGCCGGGCAGAGCGAGATCGTGTTCGCCAGTCTACCGGAAGGCTTGCTCGACCAATCCCTGCAAGTGAGCGGCTCCGGCACCGCCGCCGCGACTATCCTTGATGTGTCGGCGCGCCGCACGTTTGTGGACTTCACGCCCAACGAACGGGTGAAGGCTCTCGAAGACGAATTGAAGTCGCTCCAACACGACCTGCGCAGCCTCGACGACCGCCAGAGTTTGTTGCAAGCCCAGTCCACGATGCTCGACCGCATGGAGGCCGCGCTCTTCGCGCCGCCCGCCAAAGACGTGCCTCGTCCGGAGTTGGCTCAGTTCACCGGCTCGCTCAACTACCTCACCGAACAGCGCACCAAAATCGTCGCCGACCGCAACAGCCTCGACGAGCAGCGCAGCACCTTGCAGGACAAAATCAACGCCGTCCAAGCGCAGTTGAATGAATTGCGCGGCCCCGGCGGCAAAGCGTTCAAGACCGTGACTGTCCGCGTGGCCGCCACGCAGCCGGGTCGTCTCGACCTGACGATCGCCTACACTATCGGTGGCGCGAGCTGGCGTCCCAACTACGACGCCCGCGTGGCCGCCAACGCCCGCAACGTCGAGCTGGGCTACTTCGGCATCGTGCAACAGCGCACCGGCGAAGACTGGAAAGACGTGGCCCTCACGCTCTCCACCGCCCGGCCCGCGCTCGGCGGCGCCGCGCCCAAACTCCAGCCGTGGGAATTGCAACCCGTGCTGCCACGAGCTTATGAACTTGAGGCAAAAGCCGCATCGGACGCCTATCAGACGGAAAAGAACTTGGCCGTCGCGCTGCCAACACACGCTGCCAAAGCTCCTCCACGCGTCGCAGCCCAGCTCGCCGAGGCCGCCGTCGAGTCCGGAGCCACGAGCGCCATCTTCCGCATCGCCACTTCCGCAACTGTGCCGAGCGACGGCTCTTCGCAAAAAGTGCCCATCACTTCCGCCGAGCTGACTGCGTTGCCAGAATACCAAGCCGTGCCGAAACGCCAGACGACCGCCTTCCTCACCTGCAAAGTCAGCAACACCTCTGACTTTCCGCTGCTCGCTGGCACGATGAACGTCTTTCTCGACGGCACTTTCGTCGCCACGAGCCGACTCGACACTGTCATGCCGGGCGAGAAGTTCGATCTCGCCCTCGGCGCCGACGAAGGCATCGCCGTGAAGCACAAGCGCGCGCAGAAGTTCATCGAAAACACCGGACTGACCAACAGCGGCACACGCATCACCTACGAATATCTGCTGACGATCCAAAACAACAAGAAGACCGCTGAGCGCGTGAACGTCTCCGACCAGTTGCCGCTCGCACGCCACGAAAAGATCACCGTCAAACAACTCGCGCCCGACCCGCGCGACATCAAACCCGACAACGAAGGCACGCTCAAATGGCAGCTCGACCTTAAGCCCGGCGAAAAACGCGAGCTTACGGTCAAGTTCACCGTCGAATACCCTAACGACTTGCCGATTACCGGACTCGAATAATCGGCATTCGCATCAACGAGTAGGGCGACCGCACCTGCTGCAGTAGCTGTCGCCTTGCCTCGGAGGTTTCACTGTTATTGCGACGAGTCGGCGCGGCGCACGCGGACGAGCACAACGCCATGCGACGGAACGGTGGCGGAAAATTTATCCGGCAGCGTGCCGAGATTTTTTTGGCGCCAAAGATCGCGCACTTGAAGCGGCCCGGCTTGCTCAATCGCTGACCACGGCACGGTAACCTCGGTCGCACTGGCTCCGAGATTGAACAAGCCGATCGCCCACGAACCGTCCTCCATCGGCTTAGCCAGCACCTGCCGATCGCCATCGTCGATCACTGGGCGAGCCATGCGCCCGAGCGGATCCTGATTTACTTCGAGCACCTCGTCGTTGGTCAGCAGGTTGAGCGTGAAGTCGTCCATGTCCTCGATTGGACAGCCAATGAGCATCGGCGCGGACCAGAGGCACCAGAGGCTGATGTGGGTGTATTGCTCGTCGGCGGTGAGGTTGGACGGATGCAATTTCGGCCCCCAGCCCACCTTGCCAACCACCAGCATATCGGGGTCCGGCCAATGGCCGGGCCCAGCGAAGGGCGCCCACTTCTCGTGCAGACGCCAGATGTTGAGGACGCCTTGGTAGCCGCGTTCGCTTTTCGAGGCATTGTCCCAGACATCACGGATGTCGCCGGTCGTGCGCCAAGCTTGGGTGAGTTCGGTAAAGGCAGCGGCATGATCGAAGGGAGCGGTGTTCGAGAGCGAATAAACGATGTCGCGTGGCTGTGCAGCCAACGCCTGAGCCATCGTCTTAGTGGCGGGCACGTCGTTGGGAAACCAATCGTATTTCAGGTAATCAATGCCCCACTCGGCCCATTGGCGGGCATCAGCTTCGGCAAAGCCGAAGGAGCCGACTTTGCGCGAGGCCCGGGTCGCTTCCCTGCCGACGGGTTTTTCCCACGCGCCCTCCGGGTTGTCAGCCGAACCGCCGACGTGGCCGGCGTAAGACGTCATCCAAGGCGTGGAGTAGATGCCGAGTTTTAAGCCGAGCGCGTGCACGTCGTCGGCGAGTTTCTTCATGTCGGGAAATTTCTGGTTGGGTTGAATCGCGCGGAGCGGCCCGCCGCGCGCACCCTGCCATGTGTCGTCAATGTTCACATAGACCCAACCGTGGGCCTTAAGCTTCTCCGCCATGGCCACGGCGGTGGCGCGGACTTTCGCATCGTCGACGGCCGCAGCCCAGGAGTTCCATGAATTCCAGCCCAACGGTGGCGTGAGAGCCACACGGTCGCCCACCACGATACGAAGCTCGCGCTTTGCCTCGCCGCGCGCGTTTCGTGCGGACAACTGCACTCGGTAGGTTTGCGGCGCGCGGTCTTCAATCGTCCCCGTGATACGACCCGTTGCACTGTCGAGCGAGAGTCCAGCGGGCAATCCCTCCGCGCTGAAGTGGATTGGCGCCTCCCCGGTCGCGGCGACGGTGAACAAGAAAACCGAACCCGGGCGCACGCCGAAAACACGAGCGCTGTTGATTCGCGGCGTAGCAGCAGGCGGCGGAGTCAGGACGTAGTAATCAGCGGAGGGCGAAGTCATTTTTTCGGCAGAGTAGCTGGTGGAAACCAAGCCGGGAGCGATGGCTCCGACGAGGAGCAGGCAGTGGACAATTTGCATGAAGATAGGGGTATGCCGCCATTTGGGACAAAGGCCGCAGCCAAGACAATCCAACAAGGACATGCTCAAGAGAAGACCCTGACACGAACGCTTATCCCGCTCCTCGCCTATCCGCAAAATCCTGAGAAGACCCAACGGCCTGCCGATGACCGGACTAGCAGGATCGATATCCGCATAGAGCCTTTGACCGGACTCGGCCTTGTCCCCGAGACTGCCGATCTATTTTATCGGTGGTGGTCCTTCGCCAATACCACTCCCAGCGCACATCACTTGCGCGCCGCAAATTTCTGAATAAGTCATCTTCCTCAGCCATGCATCGCCTCACCCTTCTCTTCGCCGCCGCTATGTTCTTCTTCTCGTCCGCCTCTGCCGAGCCACTAAAAGTCGGCGACACTGCCCCTGCCGTCACCGCCACGACCGACGCCGGCGAGAAACTCGATCTCGCCGCAGTCTACCCGCGAGGTTGGACGCTAGTTTATTTTTACCCCAAGGCCGACACGCCCGGTTGCACCGCGCAGGGTTGCAGCCTGCGTGACGCCTACGAGGCTCTCACCGCCAAAGGCGTCACAGTCGTCGGCGTGAGCACAGACAGCGTCGAGAAGCAGCGCAAATTCAAGGAGGAGCAGCGTTTCCCCTTCACGCTTTTGGCCGACACTGAGCACACCATCTCCAGTGCTTTCGGAGTGCCGTTGCGCGATGTGCCGCTCATCGGCGCACTCGCCGCTCGCCAAGCCTACCTGATCAACCGCGAAGGCAAAATCGTCTGGGCCGACTACAAGGCTTCAACCAAACAACAAGCCGACGACGTGCTCGCCGCGCTCGCCCGCCTCGGCGGTTGAGCACAGTCAGAGCTCTTCGTCCGCCACCGGCGCAAGCGCGCTGGCTCCGGGATCAAGCCTAGCACGCTCCACCCAATCACGGAAAAGCGACAGGCTAGCCAACCGCTCCGGCGGCAGCGGCGCGGCCACGAGGTCAATGATGCGCCACGAGCCATCACTCGCGATGACGATATTACGATCGTGCGTGTCAGCCACG
>JACCDO011781743.1_pt1 | contig 14663 bp, 10 predicted proteins | sample 7446101 | NCBI WGS metagenome assembly JACCDO01 (sample SAMN15323440, study PRJNA562643) | freshwater metagenome | isolation source: river surface water | place: USA:Blue River Watershed | collected 2017-08-16
CACCATTATTCACATGCATGATTGATTATGTTGAGTATTATATCCGTTACTTCTTCTTCCCAACCAATGAGATGTTGTATCGTGAAGCAGAAAATATTGAATTAGTTAAAAATGATTGTTTAGTACAAAATTCATTGAAGAAAGGAATCAGTGCAACTCTTTCTTCCGTTGACGCCAAGTCAAGACAGCGCAGTTCAGAGGTCGAGCTAGGTTACACCTTACCTCACGCAAAACAAAATGCCGCAAATATTTAGAATAAAAATTATATTTGTTTTTGTACCTCTTAAATATTGCTTTTACGCCACATCCCCTGTGAATACTGAGTCTTACTTGTGTCAATGAGAGAGTGAGTGAGCGAGCTCAAGGTGAAAGTGACCGGCCTATGAACAACACAACAACACTGTAAAAAAGAGTGTTCAACATGATCCGCCTGATACTCATCTTCTTATGGCTAATTGTGTATAGTAGTCGTGGATATGTACACCAAAAGATTCGCTTGTCTCGATATCTTGCATTAAATGCGAAAGCATACGGTTCTTTGGCATTAGTTGGTGCTGGACCAGGTGATCCTGATATGCTCACCTTACAAGCAGTAAAACTGTTGAATAATGCATCTCTTGTGATTGCAGATCGGCTGATATCAAAGGAAATTCTAGACATAGTTAAGTGTGAGTTGAAAGTAGCAAATAAATTACCTGGTTGTGCTGAAGATGCACAAGAAGAAATTTACAAGTGGATATACGATGCTATTATAGATGGTAGAAATGTTGTTAGGTTGAAAATTGGTGATCCATTTTTATTTGGTAGAGGTGGCGAAGAGATTCTTCGTATGAAAAAGTCATTAGGAATTGATCCACTCATTGCTCCAGGAATATCATCGTCTTATGCCGCACCACTAGCAGCTAATATACCTCTTACACATAGAGGAATATCTAACCAAGTCTTAATAAGCACGGGATATGGCAAGAATTCAGAAGTAATTGATATCCCCGAATACAATAGTGATCGTACAGTTGTATTACTTATGGCTGTTGGTAGAATTGATGAAATATCAAAAAATATGACAGAATGTAAAGGTTATCCACCTGAAACACCCGTTGCAATCGTCGAGAAGGCCACAACGCCGCATCAAAGAACTCTGATTGGAACCCTCGAAACAATTGGCCATGTTGCGAAAGTGCATAAGTCAAAAGCACCTGCTACAATTGTTGTAGGTAAGACTTAAATTATTTTTTTCTTTCTAATTACTTACAATTTAATACAATTTAGGCAATGTTGTCAATGCAATCATGCATCACGAGCCATCAAGTACTACAGCTAATAATTGATGTAATATAATGTGTTTATTTGTACTCATTGAAGTCGTCAACGTACACTTGCTCATCATCATCATGTTGAACTTCGTAACGATTTACTACGTCACTTTCTATGTTATTACTCACTGGTTTCTCTGCCTTTCCACTACTAGGTGACGCATTACGTGCGTCACTACCACTGGTCCCAGCTATATTCGCGTTGTAACCAGTGTTCAACAGAGTCTGTGATCGCTCATCCTTGGGTATCGTTGCCACCTTCAACAGCGGTATGAAGACACCTTTTTTCTTCAGAGTTTTATTCTCTGATTTTAAAGCTGCTTGTAAATATTTCTCACCTAAAATAATTCTGTTTGCAGCGATTAAGTCGTGCAATATGTTCTCATCTTGCTGGTAGAACAATTGACGCAATGGGTGTGCATTTTCCAGGGAAATATCATGAAATCCTATTCGATCCCTTATTTCATCACTAGGAAAAACAATACATAATAAATCATTGAAGTTCAACTGACAGAGTGACAGCTGGCGGCTGTATATGTCCGAGTCCAGGACATTCATATCCATTATAATTTTATTCAAATAATTCTTTTCGCGGTACAAGAACGAGCGCGGTCGCCACAGATTCTTGCGCCATAATTGAATATATTTTATGACATTTAAAGTTGCTAGTTGCAACTCTTTTAGTGACAACACTAGCTCCTTGCGCCATATCTCACCTTCGTGGTTTATTTGACTCTGATTACTAAAATCCCTATTTGTTTTACGATGTATAGCACCTAGTACATCGTAACATCGTTTTAATATATGCTCACGTTCTTGTATTGCTTTTAATACTTTCATAGTATCCAAACGATGGTTATTCAACGCCAAAATATACTTTGCGACTTCCTTGCACTGGTCGTACGACTGAGGAGGGCCTTTACATATTGATTGTTTGTAGAATTCCTTGTCTGCAGTTGATATTTTTAATATTTCCCATAAATTTTCAACTCGTATAATCATTTTATCAAAGGTTTTGTTAATATTTGTTAGTAATTTTTGTTGTTGTACATATTTCTCATTATTTTCCCCATTATTTATTTCATCTGCACCGACACCAGTGATTGCCTGGTCAGCTGATGTATGTTTTCCAGTGAAAAAATTTCTCCATGTTTGATTTTTTAATACTTCTAATGCAGGTTCAGTTCGTAGTGATTGTAATCTATCAGAGGCACTTATGCCTAATATAACAGGCTCTTTGCCAGCCTTTTCATATATCATTTGCATTACTAATATAGCCTCATCTTGCTCGGTACGAATACCTCCTTGTGCATCAAGTCCTAATGCAGCTAAATTACGCTCTTTTTTCTTTTTTTTCTTGCTATCTTTATCTAAATCTTCTTCTATTTGATGTTGCCGTTGGGATAAACCAATACGAGCTGATGATCCTCTCGCTAACTTAACTCCTGCGCTATTTTGGGCTTTAAAATAAAAATTCTGTGAATCATCATGATGTGTACCAAGAGAATGAAGATTCTTTTTGTTATTAGACCTGCCACTTCCATGAGAGTCTTGCGATTTGGATGTGGCTGTATTTGGGGTATTTGGACGCGACATCCTTAAGGATTCTTGCTCCCGCGCGATTACTATATTTACAAGTCGTTACCAGAAGAGGGCGCAGACTGGGACCTCTGCGTTGTTCAATTTGGAATTTCATTGACAATGAAATTATTAGCAGTGAATATTATTGATAGCAATAGAAAGTTTATTCTTACAGCAAACTCATTAATGTAATTAAATTAATACTTTGTATTTGGCGTTCTAAAGTAGCAGTTACATGTTGAAGCTTTGTAGACACATGTTCTTTAGTTCGACTAGTAACTGTAGGAGTATTCAGGCTATCGTCACACTTTGTATCGTTACATCTAAAAACTTAAACTTCAAATTTCAACTTTATAGCCGGTATGAATGATGCGAAATTTTACCAAAAAGTTTGAAAACAAAAAACGAACTACTCAGATGACCCTCTTGCATGGTAAGTAAACGACTTTGCTCATTCCCTAAATCATTTGTTTGCCCATTTCTGCACTTACACAATTACTGACTAATTCACGCAATCACTTACTCTTTCTTTCTTCCTTTCGTTCATTCTTTCACTCACTTATTTACTTCCTCATTTATCCATTCATTCACTTACTCGTATAATTAATAATATCCTAGTTCTGGCTGGTGATGGGCAGCTCGAGATTATACCTACCGATGTATTGTCTATTCGTCTACTTATACGAGTAGATGGTAAAGATTATTCTATAACGTCTAACTGGACTGGAGGAACATCAGTTGTTAGATTTCATAATACAATTCATCATCCAGTTGGTAATATTAGTGAAGATGAAAGTATAAGAATATCATTTGATTTAAAAGGTATATTACCTAACGGTAAAGAAAAATTACTTGGTCATGCATCACACATTACAACGCAAGTGGAGCATGCTATCACTAAGGTAGTATCATTTAATGATATTGTTAATGGTGTTAAGTTAGATTCAATCACATTTCGATTGACTGTAACATTTTTTTATTATAAATTTCCACTTGATTTAACAAATGAAAAATTAATAAGCGAAGGTAATATTCCACTTCAAACATCAGCAGCAGCAAATCCTTCTAGAAACAGTAAGGAATATAACTTTCTATTATCACGGCGACTACATTGGTCCAAGCAAGTACCATCCTCATTTAATTCTATTGTTGAGAAACAGTTAGATAATGACGTAAGTATGTATTTAAAAGATTTGGCCAGAAATCTCAAGAATCAAAAGGCGGTGTTGAAACGATCAATTATCAAGGATAAAGAAATGAATCGAGTTGGTGAAAAGCCATATGTTGCCACATTTAATAACACAAATCGTGAATTAATGCGCACAGCAATGTCACCATCGAAAGGAATTAGCTCGGTAAGAGTAAGTGTTACTAAACCAATTAGGTACTCTCCTACCCAATGTCGTAAAACTAATTATGGCGTTGGATATATTGGTGTTGTGTGGCCTAATGCAAGTGATGCTAAACTGAAACAAGAAAAATTGTTGTATAAATTGCGATTAGCAGAAGAAAAAAGAGTTCAATTAATTACTAAAATTCAACAAAGAAATAATGAAAAACAACGAAAAGATGCCATCAAGTATCGCAATAAGCTGTTAAGTGGTACGCACACCAGGTTGGGAGGAACCGCGGAACAAGAGGAAGCAGCTAAACAAGCTTTAAAATTAGAAAAAGAATTAAAAAATAAACAGAAACAAGTGAAAGAGTTGAAGGATGAATTGGTGAATTATGATTTAAAACGCATTAATAATGAGAGTGTACCACCAAAAAAAAGACCAGTTAGTGCACCAACTCACTCTTCTCTTGGTTATGCCAAAGCTGTTAATAAAAAAAATCAAGTTACAAGTAGTGACACGAGTAATATCAAGAGCAAAGCAGTCGCAGCAAGCACTCCATCAAAGATTATAACTGCATTACCTCCTCAACCACCTAAACCTCCTAAATCAGCATCTCCAAAAGCAATGAAATCACCAGCTAGTGTGACACGTCGTGCTCCAATATCGCCGTCACCGCACAAGATAAACAATATTAATGCAGGGAAGAGAAGCAAGCCAACTAGTCCGACAACACCATACTCACAGCATTTAGACTCAGCTTCTGATGATGGCAGTGTTAATACTGAGCAATTAGTTGCTAGAATACAAGGTATCTTGAAGAAAGAATTGGAAAAAGTGAAATCACAAGAGCAAGTATTAGAGCATATCAAGTCCGCAAAGGAAGACGTGATTAGTATGATGCAACCAAGTTCGAATGACAGCGCCCCTAAGAGTGCAGTCAAAGAAGAGAAGGTTATTGATAGCAGCAAGTCGCATATTGATGACGCACTAAATTCTATGAAGCAATTAGAGAATTTAATGAAAAATTTAGATTCCAAATTGGTTTCCCCAACTCAAAGTGAGAGGAATAATGCCGTTACAAAGCCCCCCAAATCCCCTCCAACGAAGAAATGAACGAGGTAAAGTCCGTTGAACTATGCTGTATTTTTAACTTATCAAACTTTATTTTGTTGCATTTTTGAATTTTCGGTTCCGCTTCAACAGCCTCATCACGCTGATCCCGGAAAAACAGATTAGTTTATACAGTTAAATGAAGGCGTTATTCGTTTGCTACACTTTGCTGTTGTTTATCGGCTCCAATGCCTTTGTGCGTGGTCCTACTCCTGAAGGACTGGAGGATAGTGTGTCTGTGCGACCTAGAGCATGTGAACCTAAACCTGCACCGCTAGCGCCTCGTAATTATACTTATGATTCGAAACTAGATGATAGAGTTATGTGGAATTGGGTATAAACTCACTCACTATATCGCTTAATACATTCGCTTACATACTTTTTTATAGAATGAAGGGTATTGCGGTGAAACGTCTTTTGTAATGGCAAGTTTGAGGTATGGAGCTTATTTCTCTCAATATGACGTAAGGGATATTTCTATAATGTATAATATATCGGATGCATGTGTTGATCATCACCAAAGTGGAGGCTGTTGGTATGATATTTCAATTAATGATCAATATACTACTAAAAAAGCTCACATGACTAGTGATGAATTCTGGGGAGATGGTAAGACGCGTCATGGTAAAGTAGGAGCAGATACTTATGACTTTATCGCATGGATCAAGGAAATGATGAGAAATGATTATGCAGTAACTATTTGTGTCTATATGAATCATTATTTAATCTATAAAAACCCTGATCCAAATGCGGGTTTTCCAAGTTGCGATCATTATGTCAGTGTCATAAAATATGAAAGTAATTACGATGACAATGAGTACCATGCTGACGATATTGTTACTATTGCTGATCATGGAGTTGTGCCTAAAAATCCTACAGAGACAGCTACTTGTTACTTCTCATATATTGTAGGAGATTGGATGGTTTCAAGTAGAGAGGAAGCCAACTCGCCTGATGGTCAAATATATAGTATGCCCATGAGAAATATAGGCACGCGCAACTTTGGCGTTGCACAAACAGGAATCATTGATCCTAAGAATGAATGTCTACGAGTGACGGTTACAACAAATAAGAATTATGAACAACCTCAAATTTTAAATCATTCTGATAAGCGCCCTACTCCAATGGCATTGGAACTGACGGTCACTGTACACGATACAGAGGAAGGGGTTGAGTACATCCTGTATAAATATGATGATGAAAAGCTCGTTCCAGACTCTGATTTTAATGAGCACAAAGCCCGTGCCAAAGAATCATGGCAATTCACAGGAGCTGCTAGTAAAACATTTGAAATTACTCAAAATATTATGTCCAATGAAAAGGTCATCTTCAGAGCCGTCAAGGCGTAGGACACACACGCCAACTGCTATTACCTAGTTATCAGTTACTACATATACATTACTTTGTTACTGTACCGGCTTTTAAAAATCAAATTTTTGTTTTTCAAGTTGAATTTACTACCGAATCAAAAAGTCTTAGATGGTGGCACCATTCGCTTTATTTGCTGTTCTTTCTCTTTTCCTTGCAACCTGTAATGCTGGTTGGAGTAGCTGGAGTAGTAACTTTGATAATGCTATCATAGTTCTTGGTCAACGATTGAATGATGATGGATCGCTACGACAGTCTTGTTGTTCGCGAATTGATAAAGGAATTGATTTGTTATTGCAAAATCCAAGTAGTGTGCTTATTCTCTCTGGAGGTAATACTAATGGTGCGTGTGAGGAGTCGGAAGCCAAATGTATGTTGAAATATATTAAAAGGAAATATAATAACAAGTCAATCAAATATAGTAATATTATATTGGAGGAAGAGAGCTCAAATACTATTGAAAATTGTTTAAATTGTCAAAAAATTATGAAAGAAAGAAATATTATTCCAAAAAGCATCAAAGTAATAACAAGTGATTACCATGTATATAGGACGAAATGTATATTTCAAGCTATAATGCACAAAAATAATGCAACTGACATTCCCCAACGGTTTATTGATGGGTGTGATGGAAATCTCGTTGAAGCGAGAAGTAGATGGGAAAGGACTCTGAAATTTAGAGAAACAGATAGATTAGATGGTATTTTGTCAGAGAAACAACCTTTTTTCAACGTTATTTTAGATAATTATCCCCATTACAATGCGGGAAGAGGTAAACTAGGGCAAATATGCTATTACGAACGTCCAGGAGACTTGAATTATGAGAATATTACTGCCAACGGTGTGAATGTTGAAAAATTATTGCGTCATTGGTTATTTTTTACTGAATATCAATGGAATGTGCTTGGAAACGGTGAGGAGCAAGCCAAAAGCATTGCTATAATTGACGTCCACAATGTGAAAATAAGGGATTTAGCGGGTGATAAGTTGAGCTTTCTTCAACAAGCAATTGAGAATTCCAACAAACATTACCCTGAGCGATGTTACTGCGTCCTTATAGTCAATGCGCCGTCATATTTTTGTTGGATTTGGGGTATTGTGAGACCATTTATTGATGCAAATACTCAAAAAAAAGTGAGGATTTTATCATCCAAAGAAACGTTACAGGGTATGCAAGAGCTGATTGATATCAAGCACATACCCGTGTACTACGGCGGGCAGTTAGATTACGGCTCTGGCATCGATAGCTGCAGATTCGACAGTCCAGAAACAAAAAACATCAAGGAATTTGTGAAGAATATCATGAGCAACCATCAGTTCGGCAAGCGCAAGCAAGTGAACACGAAAAAGAGTAACGAGTTGAATATTGAGTACCACGCCGCTGCCTCGCACCTCGATCGTCATGTGTACCGTCGACCTGCGCATCGTGAAAAGGATATCAATGAGTGGTCGCTACTAGAAATACTAGAGAAGGAAAAGAAAGGCATCAAGTTGTTAGCACACACGTTACACAAATATGGTAATTATTCACTTGAAAAATTTTATCTTAAAATTCAATTAAAAAGTTTAAAAAAATTTAAGAAAGCACTTCGACGACGCAACATCGGTGCGTACATCCCCCTGCTCGCAATAGCGGTATCGTATATTTATAAGCGTGTGTAAATTGTATGTAATTGAGTTATGGCCATATATGTGCACGGATCCCTTTTGCTCTTAAACTATAAAAGAAATCTAATACATGGGATCTGTCTAGCTTGAGTCCGTGGCTGGTAGGTGGCACTTGCTTGCCCCATCCACACGAGGTCATCACTTCGCACTGAAAGTGTAACTCGAAGAAGAATTCATCAATTAAATTAGTATATTTTGGATTGTTTAACAGCGCTAGTGCGATCGGCATCTCGGTATCCGGGTGATCGATGTCCAGTTTGAATGATACGAAGTCGTGTGGGGTCGCTATCGCCTCGATGAATCGTAGTGGTGAATCAGGGTGCAATGGATCGGATGATATGGGAACATTGTAAAAATGCCAGAATGGTTTCCATTTGGGCGGTACTCTGCTCCAATAATCCGTTGGTTCAAGCAAGGTCTTCTCCCATGCATAAACCTGATCAAATGCTATTTTGCGCTGCGAGTAACCGCAAGTAAACCAAAATAATGAGGAGTCAAATGTTGACGTGCCAGCGTCGAGCATGAAATGCTTTTCTTTTCTATTCTGATGATCTACTCGCCTATTCATGTGCATGGGACGGTTGCGCATGCTATTGCCAGTAGTGTAGTTATGAAGAGCTTTGCCAGATTGCAGTAGTACATAGTTCACATTAGCTCTGTTTGCTCTTGGGACACCTTTGATGAAATGCGTTTGTGTATTGCGGCAGTTACCAAATCCAAAAGGATGTCTTGCGGTGATTGTAATTGGCTCGATCCACTCGTTCCAAACAGTTACTTCCTCGAATTTACTGTCTTGTCCGCATACTTTTTGCACTTCAAACCTTGACAAAAACTCATAATCAATATTGGATTCTACCGTTTCGATATTGTTCATGTGATAATTTACTCTATTTAACCATAATGTGGCATTTTTTATACTTATTTCGGATGTAACATGCGATAAAAGAGTACTTAGTCGTTGCTCGAAATCGGTTATTGCATCTATTTTCTTTGCTAATTCTATGTGATATAATTCATAAGGACTTGGAATATATTTCTTATGAACAGTACATCCACGTCTATTAGTCATTAAACTTTCAATATGAGGCTCACTCGAACGCCTGGATCTCATACTATGATCATGAATAACTCCATCAGGATCACTATAATCAATTCCCACATTCCTAGAATCGTTCGTATATATACTTTTTTCTGTACTCACTGCAGCGCAACAGACTTTATTGGTTCTCGCATTAGATCCTTGAGTTTTTAAAAGTATTAGTCGTAAGTTTGTGAGTATATTGGAGGTGTTACAAGTTACCTGGTACTTGACAAGGTAAATCAACGGTATCTCCTACTAAAGACACATCAAATGTATTACCAAACCGAATGCAATCATTTTGCGGTGTAATAAGCACTAAATTTAATAACAGGATACAGAAAACAAGTAATCTCTGCATGCTGCGTCCAGATATGCAACGTAATTGCGCAGAGTTTCCCAATCAGTCCTACTCGTGACAAACTCAGTCACTTGCTTTTGATTTTGGGTGTGGTTTGAAATGACTTTTTGAAAGTTCAAAAAGGTTTCCCTTTCCAGTTCGTGGAAATCCATCTGAATTCCCAGTCTGGAATATAAATCAGCACCTTGCAGCTAGAGTACAGGTAATTTTCTGTAGGTTGGTGTTTCGATTCTGTTAGAAAGTAAGGAATAATGGCGAGCGATAATGACACAATATGGTTATCAGTGCCATTTGCAGAAAAAGACAATGCCAAACAGTTAAAATGTAGATGGAATCCAGAAAAGAAACAATGGTATTGCATCCTTCTGTGTTTTATGTGATAACTTCAGCTAACCCGTATTTTTATAGGTATATCCAGCGAAATCAAGTGGTGGATATTAATGCATTTGAGAATTGGTTGCCGGAAGACTTCAACTTTGAAGAGCACTATCATAAAACAAAGGGTGCAAAACAGAGCGATAATAAAAAAAGAAAAATAATTCCTGATAATGAAGATAATAATACAAATAATAATAAAGTTAGAAAGAATGCTAATAATACTACACCTGGCAGTACCATTCCACCACAGACAGCCACAAAAAAGGTTGTGAGTAGTAACATAACACCAACAACTACATCATCCGCGACAATAACTTCACCTATAATGAGCCCTGAAGAAAAAGCTATCTTGAGAGAACGTCAACTACATGCTGCTGAAAATAGAAAAAATAATTTCCAACAGTCTGGAATACTATCCAAGAAGATACAGAAGAAAACAGTGCTTGGTACAAGTACTAATAACTTAATGTCGCCCAGTATGTGGGACTAGAAGAAGAACAAAAAATTATTGAATCTAATTATTAGGTTTGGCATATAAAAATGTAATTATTGAGAAACCCCTATATGTCTTACTTTCGTTGCAGCGATAGCGGTGGTCTAGCCAAAATAGGAGATACGTATCGCAAACACACTCTGACACTCAAATTTTGTTTAACAAATTGGAAATTTGAACAAAGAACCATCCACCGGTACTCGGGACCGGTCAGGACCGTTGATCGGCACGATGGGAAACAGAGTGTGTTTGCGATACGTATCTCCTATTTTGGCTAGACCACCGCAAGAAAGAAAGTCATGAATTTCTCTAATATTTCTTTGATCAAGGCTGAAGTTGTGGCTTTGATAGAGCTGCAGCAATATCATAGTGCAGAAAGTATTATTTCTTTACTTCTTTGTAGTAAATCACAGCCGCGAAATCAAAGTAACGAGGCAGAATTAGTTGGTTTGTTAGGTACTATATAAACTTCTCATTGTAGTTATTTATTATATCAGTCGCTCATCCACTCTCTCTTTTTCTTAGGTGATATTTCTTATGCTAAAAAAGAATATAAAAAATCATTACATTTATATAAAAAATGTTTATTTTTATATAAATATGATCCAAATGAAACAAAAGGATTGAATCCGCTGAAAGTGCAGCAGAAGCATGCTATGAATGGTGAAAACGATCCTAGTTTGCTATCATATACGAACTACATGAGTACTTTCAATGAGAATGAATACAAGGTGGAATGTAACATTCCACTAGGTGCAATTGACAAGGAAGTTGAACGGGATATTAAATATAAAGAGTGTTTATGTTACTGGAATTTAAACGAGCATTCGAAGTGTGTAGTTGAGTTAGAATTAATCCCTGTTAGACTACGTTCAGTAAACGTACTCTTGATGCTAAGTAAATTATATAAATATCTTAGTCGTAAGAAGGATGCAGTACAATGTTATAAGGACATTCTAGTGCAATCCCCATTTTGCTTAGAAGCAATTGACTCATTAGTTAGCTTAAATGTTGACATCAATGAGATAAAGACAGTTATAGATGACACTATTCGCAGTAAGGAGTCCTTTGACTCGATGGCGTCCGATGGATGGTTGCATAACTATATGACGATGTTAGTCAACAAGCGACATTGCGAGTATGACAAATGTGAAGCAAATTACAAGAAAATGTTAGTTACTTACCCTAATAATGTGCATATAATGTGCCTGTTAGCGAAGCTATACCTGGACACGGACCGCCTCGAGGACTCGGCTGTTGTCTTCAAATCAATCCGTTTAATGGATTCAAATTTGCTTGAGAATATGGATATTTACGCTATAGTACTGCGTAATTTAGCCAGTAACCACGGCAGCAACGGAGTGAATCACGCGGAAACCGAGTTGGTGAAGCTAGGTCACGACCTGCTCGATATCAGTCAGGAGTCGCCAATATCGTGGCTTGTTGTTGCGTTGTACTTTGATTACAAGGGTGATGTGGAAAAAGCATTGGCTTTTATTGAACGTGCTATTAAAGCTGATTCAAAATATGCGTTGGCATACCGAGTGAAGGGATCTGTGCTGCTGAACAACAATCAACCGGATGTTGCAGCTATTGCGTACTTCCAAGCAAACAGTATTGATCGTGATATACAGTCATACAACGGTATGATACAAGCTAATTTGATACTTGGGAAGAACAGGGATGCGATACACACGGCTCGTGATGCATTAGTGGCAATGCCAAAATCATCTACAGCCCACGTGATCATGGGTGATATATTAGCCAGATCACCAGAGGGACATGCCGAAGCTTGCTCCGCATATATGAGAGCAATCAAGTTGAATCCCATGAATAAAAATGCCATTAATAACTTGGTGAATATACTTATAGCCCAAAATAAATACAATGACGCCTATCAGATACTAGTATCTGCGTTAGGACGTATGTCTTGTCATCGGTTGCGCACACTATATGCGAAGGTATTAGTTGCAATGAGTAAGTACGATGAGGCAATAGCACAGCTACATATTGCGATAAGTAGCGCAGGTACAGATGATGTTAGTGAAGCAGTTCATGAGTTAGAAATGCTAGAGCAGGTGTTACAGGAACACCGAATGGATGGTAATCAAGATGAAGGAAATAGCAACGATCTTAACGTCGATGACATTGACGTGGAAATAGACGTCCATGAGAGGTGAGCGCGATACGAGTATGATTTGTAATGTTTAAAGAATATAGATTGTATCTCATTTTGTTATTTACATGTCGTCCATCAGATCCGCGTCATCTGCGCCGTAACCTCCTCGTGACGATGACGACAATATCTTCAGGTAATCCGCTGACGTTTGCACCTGCGTCGTTAGCTTATGCACTCGATCACTCAAGCCAATAGCTTCATCCATGTAATTCTGAAGTAAAACTATTGAGTTGCGGATGTCTTTGGTGTCGTTCCCGCTGTCGGTGTTGGTGTTGAAGCGCACAATACTAGTTCGATGATCGATCTTCGCGTTGATTTCGTTGCTGTTGATCATCGCGCGCACTAAATCTTCGGTGTTGCACGAGTTGTGTGGGTCGCACATCCTTTGAATATCACTCAACGAGAGGGTTATATACGCGGTTGTTAACTTTTTAATACGATTTTTTATTAATGATTGAAGTAAAACAGTTGCAAGTCCGTGGTTCTGGTCCTGCTGCAAGACACTGATGTAATCGTTGTGGTTCATGAGGTGGTTATTCAACGCGTCGTAGTCGTTGTTAGTGTATGCAGTAATGAGTTGATCGTAAACTTCAGGTATACTGTGGATAATCGGATACGCTGAAGCCGCGGAGTGAGCCTCTATGCTGGAAGCTTGGCTGGCTTTCTCCATGGATTTGTAGAACCGACTCACGATATTTGGTGTATTTTTGGGCAAAACAAACTTGGAATTACTCGTTATAAGTGTCAATAATATTAGCTTTTTCAACGCAAATATGACTATTTCACTTAGCGCTGACGCAGGAAGTGTGACGGTTTGAATCAGAAAGTCGATCGCATTTTGATACCTTTCTTTTCCGATGTAACACAACGCGCCGTAGTAAAAATATTTCAAGTAATCTGATGCCATTATATGTGTGTTCTCAGGATCAACTTCAAGTATTGGATTGTTATCTAGATATTCAGTGGCATAATTATACATTTTACTAGCAATGCATGCTTGTAGTAAATTCGCATGGAAACAATTTAAACAAACTTTACTTGGAGAGAAGTTACTCGCACCGTATGACAGTAATCTTATTACTGATTGAGGATTACTTGTGCTTCCGATTAGTCCTATTGCATTTGAAATCAATGATAATTCCTTGGTAACTAATCCCGTATCTTCAGGTCGTATTGCAGGAAATACCTGACGACATTGTAATAAAATGGAATTATTATATAGACAGATATCTGGAACAGCATCATGAGCTACTAATAGAAATTCACATTGTAAACTAATCAGTACTAGCAGCACTAAAGGCATAGCAGCATGGTTTGAAGTCAGCCCACCTTGAATTACATACTGCAAGTTAGAATAAGCGTTGTTCTCACTACAAGGAGTGAGCGCCATTGGCCTTAAACTGTCCATTGGAATTCTTTCCTTCACTAAATCACCTTCATGTTATGTATGATCAAGTTAGTGCACAAAGCATTGTTATCAAGGGGATAATCTTACCTACTGAGACATTGCGCCGTGCACCTTTATAGCGATCCAGCGAACTTATCACGACCTCCAACAAATTCGTAGACATGATTTTAAATCCTTTTTCTTTCCTTGTTCTTCTTTCTTCTTCGACGGCGCGGTTCCGGTTCAGCTAGTACCACGAGGTGAGTAAGTTAAGTAAGCGGGAAGTTGCGTGTGTGTAGCGGCTAGTTAGTTACTTAAGTTATAAATTTCGGCGAATTTCTTAGTGCAACCAAGTGGCGATTCCATCTGAAACTTGTAGTAGCAAGTGGATGGTTCGGATGCATCGATGA
>JACCDO011431820.1_pt1 | contig 14661 bp, 14 predicted proteins | sample 7446101 | NCBI WGS metagenome assembly JACCDO01 (sample SAMN15323440, study PRJNA562643) | freshwater metagenome | isolation source: river surface water | place: USA:Blue River Watershed | collected 2017-08-16
TCAATAATATAAGTATTAATACATATACTAAATAGTTTAAAGAAAAATATAAAATCATTTTTTTATTTATTTTCAGTACTTATGCATAACTTGTTGAACACCACAAAAATCATATTTAATCGGTTTAGAATCATCAAATAAATTTTTATTTTTTGCAGATGAAACCAGATATTTAAAAATATCAGTAAACTCTTCTCCATGTGAATCCTTATAAGTTGATGTAAGCACATGTGCAAGTTCATGCATAGTAATATATATGAGTGTATTATAGTCGTAATACTCTCCATTCCTATTTTTCAAACAAATAAACATCTTCTTTTTATTCTCTGTAAAGGAATCATTTGCACCGAGAATAGTTACATTTAAATCTCTGTAAGGTGGGTATATTTCAAGGAGATCATTTTCAAGTTTTACTAGCATAGGGTCGTAATAAACTTTTAAATCATCTTTAAGAGAAACGTGAGCAATATAACAAAATAAAATTGTAATTAACAGTACAAGAATTAGGTCTTCCATTTTTGTACAATAAAAATTACATTTTTTATTTTTTTTTTCTTTTCTTTTTGATAAAATAAATAAAATGTCCCAATCAACTAATGTTTTACTTGGTCTTGGTTTGAGTATTTTCGCTGTTGCTGCTGTAATCGGACTCACTCAAAACACACAAAATAAAAAGGAAAATTATATTGTTACTACTGACACTCGTAGCGGTGTTGTATCTTTTCCTAGTCTCTTGACAGCAATAGATCCTCGCTCTGCTCCTGCTGTTAATTCTGGTATTGTGAGAAACGCTAATAACGCTCTTGCTTTCCAAGCTGCTCCTCAAGATAGTGCTAACTACTCTGTCACTGATATGATCGATCTCGGAGGTTGTGCTAAACTTAAGGACTTGCCTCCCTTCCCCAGAGGTGGTTATGATAACAACGATCTCCTTGCTGTAAGACAAGCTTTTGCTGAATCTACTTCTCAAGAAGCTCGTGAGGAAGTAAAGCAAATTAACGCTAAACTTGCTCGTTTCGCTACTTATCAAGCTTCTTCTTCTGCTGAAAATATGTTGCCTGATACTCCCATCACTGTTGAAATCGATCCTACCAAGGATTACATCTATCAACGTTCTTTGAACATGCAAATTCGTTCCATGCCTCGTGGAACTCAAGATCACTTTAGAGGTGATGTGCAAATTGTTAACCCCGCTGGTAACTCTACCGTCCACGCCACTTTTAATGAAGGACAAGGTTCTCAAGGAACTAACGGTGTTAACTTCGCTTCTCGTTTCGGTAACACCACTGCTAATCTTACTCAAGGTTACTTCTCTAACTTCAACGATATTCAACAATCTCATGAAAGAAATGCCACTCTCTTGCAAACTCGCGCTCAATTCTCTCGTGATCAAGCACTTACTTCTGAAGTTGCCAATATCAGTCCTCAAGGTGACTATCTCAGTATGGCCACCATTGAAGAAATTCTTTAAATATTATAAAAAATCTAATTCACATTTTGTTATTTATTATAAAAAAATAACAAAATTACCTTTACCTTTTTATCTCATTTTTTAATTGTTCAAATAGTTTTCAAGATCATCTTCATCATCTGTTGCATCCCTTTTAATATTGAGTGATTCTTCATACTCGTCCATATCATCATCAGTATCATCTCTGCTTATAACAATAGACTCTTCATTATCATCATTATCATATAATTCTTGATGAGAGTTATGTTGCTCAATACCTTCTTCCTCATCTTCTTCATCACTGTCATTATCATTTTTTTCTTCACTCTTTTTATCTTCAGAGTCTTCTTTCTTCTCAACTTCAAGAGCAGACTTTTCACGGTATCCTGCAAACTTACCATCTTTTGTAAGTGCGTCTTTCCATCTTAACAATAAATCTTCTTTCAATTCGTTTTTAGTAGGAACTTTAAGATTAGGAAAAGAATCTCTAAACCAGTGTTTGAACACTTCATAAATTAATGGAACAGTGAGAACCGCATCTTTATCAGTAGGGTCGAAAACATACTTTTCACGAACAAACTGAAAGAAGATATCATTGTTCTCACGATAAATAAGAGTTGCCTTCATGACAATATCAGGATCAGGTTCACGAATTTTAAGACTTTGCAATCTTTTATACTCCTGAGTAAGCATCCACATAAAAGGATATTTCATATAGTTTAATTTTTCACTCATATTTTCATCACGTGGAAATACTTTCTTTTGTATTTGTTCTTCAAATGTTTTAGGGACTTCAGAGGCGTTCTTTGGGAAACGAGATTCGAATTCTAAAACTCTAATACGATTCCATGTTGCAGGATCATCACATGGAAGGCGAGGAAGTTTATTACAAACAAGAACCAGTTTAAACATCGGTTTAACTTCCTTACCTTCTTTGTATAAACCTCTAACATACATACTATCATTACCAGTTAATTCCTTCAACATACCAATATTAATAACATCTTTGTTATCAGGTTCTTGTAAGACTGCAAATCTTACACCAATCATTCTTTCCAACTCTGGAGTAGCACCAGATGACTGAGTTCTTTTTCCTGTAATAAGAGAAGTGGGAAGTTTAATTGCATATTGTCCGAATGCCAACTCTTTCAATTCAATAGTAATAGATTTACCGTTATCACCTACACCTGTCATGACAACAAAAGTTTTTGTAAAATTACCACCTTGTAATTCCTCCGCAGATTTTTTAATAAAAAAATCTCTAAGGCGTTTATCAGCAAAGATTTTCAATAAAAACTCATTTACTTCTGCAATCTCAGGATCATCTTCGTTAAACTCTCTAAAATCGTATTTAGTAGTCATTGCAATATAATCTTCAGGTTTGCCAGGTCTAAAGCGTCCTTCTTTCAAATCATACACACCATTTTCAAAACCGATTAGGTAAACATTCTTGTCAAGACGATTTAAGAATTCTTCATCATAAAAAACTTCTTCGCACTCTTTCATAACTTGACTTTTAAAAGGTGCTGCTTTCAAATTGCAAATAATTTTTCTTATATTCTTTCTTACTTTTTCTGCCTCTTCTTCATTATTATCTTCATCCAGTTCTTCAATAATTTTCTTTTGAAGTTTTCTATAATCTTCTACAAGTTCAGTACTAATAAGAGAACGCAATTTAATACCACATTCTGTCTGCGTCCATCTTCCTGTAATGTCAGAATATTCATACCATAACTTTTTTGAGAGATTAGCGCATACAAACTTATTACCATATTTTGCATATAACATTTTAGCAATATCGTGATGTCCGCCATTAAGACTATCTTTAATAAATTTCTTTGTGCGACGATTTTTTAATTTTTCATACTCATCAGGATTGTCTTGACGAGCATAAAAATCAAGTGTTCCTAAAGTAAACTTTCTTTCATTAGACATACAATGTTTCCACTTATAAACACATTCTGTTTCTGAAAAATTCTCTCGAGTAGTTTGTGAAGAAAACTCAATCCATAAATCAAGTGCTTCATTACAACCTTCTCCAATATTATAAAGAACAAAACCAATCTCCATCCAAGAATCATAAGAGTCTGCTCTTGTAGTGGAAATCATAGAAAGGTATTCGCTTGCAAGACGTAAGTCTTCTTCAATTTTCTCTTGTGATCTCTCTGCATTTTCAAAGTGACTTGCACGCACGATATCCTTTTTAGCAACACATTCTAACTCCCTATTGAGTTGATAGATTGAGCGATATTGAGGATCAATAGATAAAATACGAGGGAGGTAATATTCGTAGTTCTTATCCATTTGAATAATTCCACCATCAATATCGTAAATATTATAACCATCAAGCGCTTCTTGTAATTCTATCTTTTCAAGTCGAGCATTATAAATAGTGGTTAATAAGTAAGGAAATTGAGAAGGGTCTTTACGAGAACCGTATAACAACCAGTTTTTAGAAAGATATCCTTTATCAATAATCTTGTCTTTTTCAGTTACTTGATGAATTTCAGAAAAGACATTATCTTGTTTCAATCTTTCTGTAATACGTGGAATAAGGTGAACAGCGTGATCTTGAATTTTAATCCACAAGCGAGGATAATGAATATGAAATCCAGCACCTTTTACTTTAGTTCCAACTTTAACAGGGTGAGGTTTTTCTAATACAAAGGCGACAAGATCTTTTTCTTTTAAGTTTTTAATAGTAGATTTCAAAACCTTGTTATAAGATGCAATCACAGATTTAACATCATTTTGAGTATAAACTCGACGACTTAAATCAGTTTTGCCATCATATTCAAAAGTGATATCAGCGTCGATGAGAATAGGAAGACAGTCATCTCTCTTCTTCTCTGCAACACCTGAACAAAATTTTGTTTTTTCCTTATTAAAAAGAGCGCAATACAAATCCATAAACTCCTCAAACTTCTCACCCTCAATCATGAATTTACCAGTTGGTTGAAACATAGAAGAGTGCGAGTAGAACTTGAGTGAGTCAGACTTGAAGTCTTGTAAAAAATTGAATAACTCGATGTTCATGGTTTTGATGTAACTTTCACAAATATAAAAATGTTTTTTTAAAATTAACTATTTGATTATTTTTTCCAAAAAAGAAATTCAATTTTATAATATTTTTTTAAAACGGTTCATAATAAGAAAAGGTATTTTTCTTATTATCTTTATAAATAATTTAAAATGTCTTTACGTATAAATACACCGAAAACAGTTATTGTTGCTTCAAATCCTACACCTTTGCCCCCTTCTCAAGATACACAAATATTAACAAATGTAAATAATGTAAATAGTTTTTCTTATCCTGGTTACAATTTCAAAGGAAGTAATATGTTTCCTTATTTGACAAGTGGTAGTGTAGATGTAAGTGCTATTTTTGTTGGATCTCTTAATCAAAAATTTTACGCAGGCGGAGTACTTGCACCTAATGGTAGAATCTACTGTATTCCTTGTAATGCAACTAATGTTGGAATTATTAATCCTTATAATGATACAATTGATACAACAACTATAACAGGATTATCAAATCTTGGAAATAAGTATTTAGGTGGTGTATTAGCACATAATAACAAAATCTATTGTATTCCTGATAATGCTACAAATGTAGCAATTATTGATACAACAACTAATACAATTGATACAACAACTATCTCAATGACAACTTATCCTGATTTGTCAGGACAAAATAAAATGTGGGGAGGTGTTCTCGCTTCTGATGGTAAGATTTATTGTGCTCCTCGTAGTGTATCTTATGTTGGAATTATTGATCCTTCAAATAACACATTTAGTAGTTCAGTCACATTTACAAAACCAGTTCCTGCTCAATTATATCAATGGGCAGGAGGAGCATTAGGATCAAACGGTAATGTATATTTTTGTCCTTTTGGAGCAGATAAAATATTGAGAATTAGACCAACTGATAATTCACTCAATTTATTTGGCACATTAGGTTCTGATTTTGGTGGAGGTAGATACTATGGATCTTGTACTGGTCCTGATGGAAACGTTTACTGTATGCCCTTTCATCAAAATAATGTCCTTCGTATTGGTGTTAGTAATGAAGATGTTTCATCTGTATTTACTTTTAATTATAATGCTGCTTCAAACAGAGGTACATGTGGCGGAGCATCATTGTCCACTGCTGGAGATATATACGGTATTCCCGGAACTACAAGCGATGCGTCGAATAGGAATTTACTTTTTTATTATAACCCTCTAAGAAATACTGGAGGAAGTATTCCTGTAAATTTTGCCATAAATGGAGGCAATGACGGCAAATGGTTTGGAGGAGTGATGGCACCTAATGGAAAAATATATATGATTCCTCATCAATACTCACACGTAGGTATTATTAAAACAGGCATGCCTGTTTTGCCAAATTGGATGATAGCACGTGAATTTAATAAGTTTTAATAAAACTATTATTTATTATATACTGTAATATAATAAACATTGTTAACACAAATGTATCTTTTTTAAAAAAACAAATAAATTTGGTGTCCAAGAGTCAACAAAATAAATAAGGGTAATACATAGAATAAAAATAAAAAATATTTAAGCGCAGCATTATTCATTGCGACGCTATTTTCCTGAATTCTTTTTTGTTCTTCAGCAGGCAAAGTTGCTTCATTTACATTACTAGCAGGCATATTTTTTGCCAACTGATTATTACGATTTTTATAGAATAATATAATACCTATTACTACAAGAAGAAGAATTTCAATAATACTGAAACGAGATTGTAAGTTCAACATTTTTTAAAACTTATAAAAGAAAAAAATTAAATTTTTTTTAATACATTCATCATCTTATCGATTTCATTTTTCCATTGATATCTTTGAGAAATTTCTTTAACCTTATTAGCGTGCTTGTTGTAAAGGGATTTTGCAGTATAATACTTTAACATCTTATCAGCAACTTCTTCTGGATCAACCACTTCACCTCTCTCCATATCTGTATTATAACAAACAATTTTAGGAACACAAAGCAAACTGTTTTCTTCATTGAAATAATCCATTAATCCTCCCACGCGTGATAGAATTTGTGGTCTTCCAAATGAAGCGTGCTCATAATTACACAATCCGAAACCTTCTCCATCACATGTATTGAGTCCTATATCACTCATAGCGTAAATACGATTAATATCTTCATCGGAAAGGTGTTTATCATTACACACAAATTGAGAAAAGTTATTGAGATTATTTTTCTCTAATTCATATGTCCATATTTTATATAAGTTTTTAATGTTTCTATCAATCACAGCAGGGAAATAGAGGAATGCATTTCTCGATCCTGTCTTTTTCAAAAATTTGACAAATGCCTGAATAGATATGTCTAATCTTTTCTTGTTAGCATATCTATTCAAATTAACAAAAATAAATGAGTCTTGTGGAAATCCTAATCTTTTCTTGTGATCAGAAACATTTTCTAAATATTTTTCTGTATTCAATTCAATACCATGACGAACAACACTGGATTTATTTTCGTAAACAGTTTTCAAGTCATTTGTAAAGTAACTCAAATAATTTTGTCTCCAGTAATCTGTAAAGCAAAATACGTGTGCGGTATTTTCTGCAATATATTTAATGGTTTCTGTATCGTGAAAAGTATGCACTTGATCAAGATAGGCGACAATTTTAAATTTCAAGTTAATATTTTTAGCAATCTGATTTTTTCGAGCAATTTCTAAATTCATAATATACTTTTTAATAACTTCAGAATCATTGTAAATCATGACAATATCAGGATTGTTAATAATTACAAATTGTGCGAGTGAGTTTGAACCAAAACCGAAATCTTCTTTATCAGAAGCGTAAACATCCCATATATTAACATTTTTAGGAAGATCAAGACGAATATTATCATTAACATCTGTAAATTTTTGAATACCAAATACAGTTAAGTGAATATCAGGATGATTTTCAAGTTGTTTAGCAATATTATACACAACACGAGAATAACCAGTAGTTTGAGATGGGTGAGTACCTATAAGCAAGATTCTTGTCATTTTCAAATAAATATGAATACACTAATTAAAATAATTGGAAATCTCATTTAAATTACTTTTCCAATTTAAATATAAATTGATTTTATAAAATATGTATTTCTATTTGATTACACTATATCAATAAAAGGAAAAATATAAAAATGAGTAAACGAAAAGTTACAGAGGCGTTAAAAAAACTTGTTGCTGGTAGACAAAATTATAAATGTGCCAATAAAATAAACTCACAAGTTGTAAAAAATTATAATTGTCCCTTATGGCAGAATGAAGAAAGACAAGGTTCATTTGGAGAGGAGGGATATCAAATTGATCATATCATTGAACATAGTGTAAGCAGAAATGATGCACCAGAGAATTTACAAGCCTTGTGCCTGTCTTGTCACTCTGTAAAAACTAGACGTTTTATGATTCAAAATGAGGAGAAAACTATGACTGATAAAAATGAAAATATTGAAAAAATTGAACTGGTTGAGTTAAGAGAAAATGTTAAGAGCAAGATATATGAAGTAGAATCTTTACTTGACAAGAGAAAAAGAAAAAACAAGACAGAGTACCTTGTAAAATGGAAGGGTTATAACTTTTCAGAATGTACTTGGGAACCCAAAGAAAATATTTACGCTCCTCATATTATTAAAAACTTTGAAAAGGAATACAAAATTTTTAAAAAGGTAAAGTAAATTGATTTTTATTATATTTATAATTCTATTATGTTAATATAATAGAATTATAAATATTTTATATTTATGAAAATGGATGCAGATAAAGAAGTTGTTCTTGGAGAGTCGATACTGCCTCCTTTTACACAATTATCAGATCAAACTTATAATAAACCAGAAGAACAAAAAATGAAGGAAGAGAAAGAAAAGAAATCTTGTTGCGAGTCTTGTTGTGAAACATTTTGTGATTGCTTTGGGAAAACGATGGAATGTTGTTTGCCTTGTGCGTTATGTTGTTTTTTACTTGAAAGGTAAGGTGTTTTATTATTATTATCATTATATTTTATACAGGTTTGTTATACTTGTATAACTTCAAATTTATCACTTACTAAATCTGTATAATCCGCATTATCATTCAAAACTCTACTGGGAAACAAAACAGTATTATTTTCAATATGTGTCATCTTATTTAACCACCCACCCCACCATGAGTATGTTGAATTTGCACATATTCCGCCATACTTACAAAGTTGCATTATCCATAAACCTACAACTTCATTAGACTCTATAAATTCAAGACTGTTTTCATTTTTCAAACTCTTTAGTAATTCATTATCTCTACACCAGTTTAAATCATTAGATAATACATAGAAGAAAGTATCAGGATTCTTCTTGTGCATTTTTGAGATTGTAGTAGGATAGTAATGATCAAACAATTTTAAATCATAATTTTTTAATACTAAAAAATCACCTCTTCTTACATGGATAAAACAACCTCTACTTAATTGTGGATAAAAATTTAATAGTTGATTTTTAATATATTCCGAACAACTAAATCTCTTGTATAAATCTTTAGCATATTCTTGAAAATACTTTTCTGATTGATAACAACCGAGAAGTAGTAACAAGTCTTCATTTGTCATTGGTGGAATCTCATCAAATTTACAAAAGAGTTTTTCATTATATCTATTTACATTATTATATTGTGTGATACTATTGAATGGAATATCAGAAAAGAAAATGTGTGTATAATCAGTACGTGAGTGAACTGTAAAACGGTGATAAAACTCGTGTAAAAATGTGAGTTTTTTATTATGTTTTTTTGCATAAGCGTATGCAGCAGAAAAAATAAATAAACGATTTGCTAATCCGAAATCATGATGAAAGTTAATAGAAACACTCATCTCAATATATAAAATAATAAAAAATATTATTTTATATGCTTTTTTTTGTAAAATTAATTATTTTACTTGTTCTCCAATAAGAAATATAACATTTCTTCATATTTTTTCACAATATGACTCCAACTAAATGTAAGTCCATATTCTCTAATTTCATCTCTATGAGCAACACTATACTCTCTATTCTTTTTAATTTCTGACTCCACATAATCTAAATCTCCCATGCGATTTTCTGGGATTACTGTAATAAACTTTTTTGATAAATCAAGATTAGCAGTGGAAAACTGTGATATAACAACTCCCAATCCTGCAATCAACGCTTCTTTTACAACAAGGGGATCTGCTTCTCCATCTGAAAGTAATACAAGATTGCCATAATGGGTTAGATTATTATAAAGATGATCTTTACTCCACTCTCCAAGATAGTTGATATAAGGATTAAATCGGTTATCTGCAATATTTCCAGCGTAATATAAGTCTTTTATAGATTGAAAATAATATTGACGTTTTCTATAATCAATCTTTGCGAGATAAATAGATCTTTCCGGATATTCTGGATTTTCTGTAAATTTAAATAACTCCTCGTTTGCTCCATTAGGAGTAACAATAATCTTATTATCAGACACTTGAAATTGTTTGAAAACATCTTTAATACTTGGCGATAGCACAAAGTTGTAAACATTTGGTAATCTCGTTTGTTTAATTCCTGAAATAAATGTTTGTAAATAAGATCCCCATCTATGCATCTGATCGAGATAACCAAAATGTGATGTACAGCCTACAAGTCGAGTATATTTATGTATTTGCTCACAAATTTGAAATAAGTTATCATACTGCACATGAACAATGTCTGGTTTCAATAATTCAACTTGTTTGATAATTTCATTCTCATTAGGTGTGTTAATGATTGAAACTCTATGTCCAAGTTTTTCAAGATTCTGAGCATAATCCCAAATTAGAATCTCTACTGCTCCCCATCCAGTTGGAGGGATTGGCATAATTCCAGGTCCGATAATTGCAATATGTAACTTATCTTTTTTATGGATTATATCTGACCAAGAAATATGAAAGTAAAACCAATCACAATATGCCATATAATTAGGAACTTGAGGAGGAACAAGATCAAATAAATCAGGATTTTGTAAAACTTCAAAAGCAAAAAGAGACTGATCCTTCCCCTTAAATAAATTTCTTTTATCAAATGCTTCAATAGTGTTTTCATGGATCTCACAAAATTTATCTACAAGATGTTTAGGAGATGAAAACATAGTTCCTCCAATACGATTAATATAACGGAATCGCTCATCATAATTTTCATAAACATTTTCTCTCTCCTGTTCTGTAAAAGGAACAATTTGTAACATTTGAATTTTTGCAGGATTTAATTTCTCAGTTTGTGGAAACGTTTTCTGAAAGTATTTCATCATGCTCTCATCTCTAAAACACCCAATATCACACCATACAAACATATTACTTTTAAAAATATTGTCGGTTACTGCTCTTTTTACAAAGAATGGTTTTTCGTTCCAAACTTTATAAAGATTTTCAGAATGTCCAACCCATCTTTCATGATCAACTAACTCATCTTTTTTGTAATCCCATTTAGAAGTTGTAAAATCACTGATTTCAAGAAGTCTATATTTTCTTGTAGATGTTTCAGGAAAGTTTTTACATAACCATTCAGATGATTTGTTATCTGTAAAAATTATCATATTGCATTCCAGTTGCATAAATGTCTTTATCCATTGATGATACTGTTCAATACTTTTTTTTGAAGGTATTTCGTAATAAGCAGTTACAAGAGTTGTCATTTTATAATATAATTTACGATAAATTATATTAAAATGTTTTTATTTTAAAATAATATTTATTTCATTATTATAACATGAAAGTTGCTATCTGTTTATCAGGACAACCAAGAAGTGCCAGAAAGACATTTCAATCTATTTATAATAATGTAATTAAACCAAATAATGCTGATGTATTTATTCATATGAATTATGATTCTCAAGATAATTATATTGAAAAAACTCATTTAGATGGTGGTTGTTGTGAATATACAGAAAATATGATTGAAATTGTTAAAGAATTGTATCAACCAGTTCGTATGTTGGTTGAGAAACCAGTTAATTTTAAAAATAAAAAATTAAAAGTTCCACAACCCAGACTAGTTAGATTACAAAATGCAAATTCTCATAAACTATTTACAGAAGAAGAAACTAGAAATCATATACTTAAACAAATGATAAGTATGTTTTATTCAATTTTTAAATGTAATGAAATTAAAGAAAAATACGCACTTGAAAACAATATAATATATGATTATGTTATAAGGTTAAGGTTTGATGCACAAGTTAATAAACCTATTTACTGTAGTGAATTATCACCTGATTTTATTTATTATCAAGAACTTGGACAACCAGATGAATTAATTAGTGACTGGATCAATATTGGTAGTAACTTAATAATGAACGTTTATTCTTCCATTTATTTGAATCTTGAATATCTTAACTGTTTTAAATATTATAAAAAGGAGCAAAGAAAACCAAATACATATGATCCTTCCAATGAATGTTCTGGGTTAAATGAACATATGATACGAGATATTATGCATTTATATAAAATACCTAAACGTTCATTTGATTTTAAATGTTCTTTAATTTAAAGCATATACTTTTATAAGTTAGTAATAAATGTCATTTAATAAAGTTATTGTATGGGGTTATCCTCTACATTCTCACACGCATTCTTATATTCATGCAGGTTGGGTTAAGGCATTTAAATCATTAGGTTATGAAACTTATTGGTTTCATAATAATGATTTCCCTAGCGATTTTGATTGGTCAAATTCTCTTTTTATTAGTGAAGGGTATGCTGATAGTAAGATTCCAGTAAACGATTCTTCAATATATTTTATTCACATTTGTTTAAATCCTGAAAAGTATGTCGGAAAAGTAAAACGATTTATTGAAATAAGATTTTTAGTAAATCAAATAATTGATTGTAATTATGTTTATCAACTTGATAAATCTCAATGTATAAAAATTAGTGACGCTACTTATTATCAGAAACTCTATAATAATGGTAATCTTAGAAAATATTTTCACAATCCTCAACCAATTGAATATGAATGTATTTATACTTGTTGGGCATCTGATCTTCTACCTGAAGAGATAGATTTCAAAAACATACATTTTCCAAGAGAAAATAAGATTTACTGGTTTGGATCTTATAATGATAAAAATTGTAATGAATTAAAATTATTTACTGATGAAGCAAGAAAAAATAATATAGAAGTTACTTTTAATGATCCATGGGGTAATCCAAAATCATTTGAAGAAGTAGAAGAATATACAAAAAAATCAATACTTTCTCCTGATATAAGAGGATCTGGTGATCCACAGAAAATAAATATGGGAGAATCAGGAACTTGTCATAAATATATTGGGTATATACCTTGTAGAATACTTAAAGCAATATCTTATGGACACTTAGGTGTTACAAACTCAAAAACAGTTTATGAATTTCTAGAGAAAAAAGTTATTTACAACTCTGATGAAAAACAATTATTTTATGACGCTTACTCTCAAAAAGATAACCATGAACTTATTAAACAACAAATGGAACTTGTTAAAAATAAACACACTTTCATTAATAGAATTCAAGATCTACTTGAATGTTTAAAAATTGATAAGTAAGTTTATCTATAATTTTATTTAAAACATATATATTTTAAATTATAAATATATATGTCCGTCACATTAGCAACTTGTTTTTTCGATATTAATAGAGAACACAAAGGAGATGGCAGATCAATTACAGAATATCTTGAATGGATAAAAAAAACACTTCAACTTAATGCAAATTTGTTTATCGTCACTGAAAAGAAATTTGAAGATTTCTTTAATGAACACAGAAACCATGATAAAACATTTTTAAAAATTATTGATTTTACTAATTTACATTACTACAAATACATTGAAAAAATGAATGAAATTATTTCTATGGAAGATTATAAAAAACGTATAAGACACCCTGATAGAGTAGAGTGCAAGTTATCTGAATATAGTATAATACAATATTCAAAATTTCACATATTAGACATGGCAATTAATGAAAATCCTTTTAACAGCGAGTATTTTTTCTGGATTGATGCAGGTGTTTCTCGTTTTTTCCTTGATGTGGATATAACAAAGTCTTACCCTGGGTCAAATTTTATACAGATACTTAATAATGGTAGAACATTTAAAAATAAGTTTTTCATACAGTCTCGACCAGATTTAGAATACTATCCCATAGATGATAATTTTATATGGGACTCTTCTAATCTTTTGTCAGGTGGAATGTTTGGAGGATCTAAAGAATCTATTGATAATGTTTCTAAAATACTTGAAGAACAATTTCAGTTTATGCTTAATAACAATTGTGTAAATAATGAACAACTAGCACTTGCTATGGTTTGGAAAAAATATCCAGATTTATTTTGCATTATAAGAAACACTACAAATCAACATTTAATCATATTCAAGTACCTCTCTGAATAAAGTTATTTATATCAGAAGGTGATATAATCTCAATACTTCTTATTGTATCATTATCATTCCAAACTGTTTGAAGAATACAAGAATTAAAATGTTCTGAATCTTTTTCACGCATATTAATATTTTTAAAATAAATTCTTGGAATATCAACAATACATCTATCTCCTAACCTGTAAAGTTGAACAGTATTATTAATATTGTTGTTAATCGTGTTCTTTATTTTATCAGATCTTACAAAACTGCTATCAAATATTTTAGACGTTATATTATCAGTGTTTTCAATATTTGGTTTAGCATAGTAAAACTTAAAAAGATGATCACAAGAGTGAATACGAATTAACCCAGTGTGGAGAGGAAATGTAATTCTTTGTGTTCCAGTAGTTATAGCAATTCTTGTAGGTTCGCTAATAAAATACTTGAACATTTTTAATTTATTTTTATAATATTTGTCTTTAGAATAAATTTATATGCGATTCCAAATATAAATTCTCTTTCAAAAGGTATAGCAAAAAGTGAAAATAAGAGAGCAATATGTAATTATTTTTATAACTTTTGTGTTAATTAATAAAACTAACACAAAATAAAACTTACCTTTTTATCCATACTCATTACAACTCCTTTTTTAACTCTTCCAACTCACGTTTCCACAAATCTTTCTCTGTCAACTTACTATACGCCTCTAACTCCTTCTCACATTTTTCAATCTCCTTCTGTAACTCTTCAATCTTTGTTTTAGTCATCTGTCTCATCTGCATTGATAATAAGTATTCAAACTTTCCTTCCTTTCTATCATACTTTCTCCTCTCCATTTCAACAAGAA
>JACCDO010957606.1_pt1 | contig 14660 bp, 13 predicted proteins | sample 7446101 | NCBI WGS metagenome assembly JACCDO01 (sample SAMN15323440, study PRJNA562643) | freshwater metagenome | isolation source: river surface water | place: USA:Blue River Watershed | collected 2017-08-16
CGCTCACGTCGCGCACATGGCGGTTCGTCGACAGCAACAGCTTGGTTATGCGCACAAAGTTGTTGTAGGAGAAACCTACACTGCGGATTAATAGGTTGCGATCAGTAGTTTTGATTGAAAATGCGAGCAGAGATGATAGTAAGAGGAGCGCCGTGCGCTCAAGGATATTGTCGGTTCGCTGCAACTTAGGTGTAGGAGCAGCAAGTGACGCTGGAACTTTGCCTCGAATCGCTGAGTCATCTGTGAATGAGTAAGTAAGTAAATAAATGTATGAAGTTAGTAATAGTAAGAGCTATAGCCACCTTTCATTGCAAAAATCGCAGTCCTTTTACTACTAACACGACTAAGGTATCCGCTGGACTGTGCCAAGTACATGATAACAAGGATTGCGATCATCCACTTGTTGATGAATGCCTGATATTATGAGTGAGTTAGTAAACGAATGAATATATGCATGAGTAAGTGGTACCATGATTAATTCTTCAAATCAACTTTTCTTGTGATGAGGCGACGGCGTCGAATAGACTTGAAAATGCTCCACCAACCTCCCTCGGGCTGGTAGAACAAGAAAATAACAAGAATAGAGGCTGCAAAGAGCAGGGTATTGTATGAGAAAAGGCCTCGAGGATTGGGCGAGTGATGGATGCCTCCGCGTCCAGTATGTACTCGAGCTTTGGCACCAGAAGACGTTCGACGCATAAAACCTTCAAAGTTTTCTCGCGAGAATTTCTGACCTTGCCGATAGGGATTAGGTGCTCCGAGTGAGTGAAAGAAAGAGAAGAAAGGAGTATTATTCGTTGTTATATTCTGTATACAAACATTAATATGGGCGGTAACTTCTGTCAGATCTACCTTGGTAACCACCTCTACCACCGTATCCCTCGGACCTATCTTGATACGAACCTCTGCCTCTACCGCCATCGTATCTGCCTCTACCACCATCGTATCCACCTCTGCCGCCATCATATCCACCTCTACCACCATCATATCCACCTCTCTCGCCATCTGATCTGCCTCTGCCGCCGTCTGCTCTACCTCTTTCACCATCTGATCGACCTTCTGTACCACCTTCAGCTGCTCTGCCTGAATATGCAGCAGCATATCCGCTGTAGCCACCATAACCCCGAGGAGGAGCACTGGAAGCATCGGCGCCTCGGCTATAGCCGCCATAACCGGGGTTACTGCTAGAATCATCGGTTGGAGCACGAGATTGACCATATCCACCATAACCAGGGTTACTGTTAGCATCATCTCTGTTACCTTCGTATCTATCGCCTCTGCCACCGCCACCACCTCTACCACCGCCACCACCTCTGCCGCCACCATAGCCAACACTTGCACCATACCCAGCGTAACTATACGCGGTAGGAGGACCACCACCACCTCTTCCACCTCCATAGCCTGAGTATCCAGCAGGATTTCCATCACGAGGTGCCGAGTACCCGCTGTATCCACTATATCCTCGAGGTGGGCCTTGGTTATCACCACCACCGCTGCCATATCCCCCATATGCAGGTCTGTCACCACCATACGAAGGACGTGGTGCATAACCTCTTCCTCCTCCTGAGTACCCGCTGTAACCACCAAAGCCACCTGACGAACCAGAAGGCTTTTGTCCATCACGAGGTGCATCACGCGGCTCTGCGCGTTTCAACTCAATGGTCTTGCCCATGATTAAATGATTCGAAACTTTTAATACTTTATCCACCTCATCATCAATATCAAAGGTAATGAAGCCAAAGCCTCTTGATGTATTTGTGTTTCTATCCATCATTATCACTGCATCTTTCACATTTCCGAACTTATTAAAGTAGTCAGCAAACTCTTTTTCGGTGCATTGAAGTGGTAATCCACCAACAAATATTTTTTTTGATTCCGATTTGGCAGGTGCAGGTGCTTGATCTCGAGTAACAGCACGTTTAACATCAACAATTTTACCATCAATAGTATGTTCTGGATGAAATATGCGAGTAAGCGAGTGAAAAAATAAAAGAATAAGTGTATGAATTACCTGTAGTTACAATAATATCACATGCTGCGGGATCTTTCATCGCAACAAATCCAAATCCTCTTGGTTGACCAGTCTTCTTGTCACTCATTAATGTTACATCCGACACTTTCAACAAGTGAGTAAGTAAGTGAGTAAGCGAGTAAGTGACTAAGTAAGTAAATACCTTCTCCGTATTTTTCGAAGTAATATCTTAAACTCTTATCTGTAGTGTCCCACGATAAACCACCAACAAATAGCTTTCCTAACGTATCTTTCTCATCATTGTATGCAAATTCAGGCTTACTGTCTCTAGTATCCGCCTCTTTGGGCGCCTCGTTTTGCTCTTCAGTCGACATATCACAAATAGAATGTGGACTATGCAATTATCGAATGTGGACTATGCAATTATCCGAATTATTATCGCTCTTTTTCGACTTCGTCGAATCGGTCACCAAAACCGGCGAGAAGAAAGGAATAACTATAAGACGACGTTACATAGTATATTGAGCATAAGTTTGATAGGTAGAGAGTAGTTGCGTCTCTCGGAGAGCACAAACACTTCTCTGTTGGGACACATCACCCCTCTAGTTTTCAGCCAAAATAACACCGATTAAGCGGTGTATATGCTGTATATTACCTTCTAACTCCTAAGTTCTCTCTGTAGTTAACTCTCTCTCACTCCTATTACATATGCCTTCTTTTAAAAATGCGGTCCCAAAACCCTATCCATCTATTATTGGTGGTATTTGCGGAGAGGAGAAAAAAAAAGAGAATAAGGCTTGAAAGATGCAAATCTTCGTCAAGACTTTGACTGGTAAGACCATCACCCTTGAGGTCGAGCCATCTGACAGTATTGATAACGTCAAGACCAAGATCCAAGACAAGGAAGGTATTCCTCCAGATCAACAACGTTTGATCTTCGCAGGAAAGCAATTAGAAGATGGTAGAACATTAGCTGACTACAATATCCAGAAAGAGTCAACCTTACACTTAGTCTTACGTCTACGTGGTGGTGTGTTTGATCCTTCATTAGCCGCTTTAGCCAAGACATTCAACTGTGAGAAGATGGTTTGCAGAAAGTAAGTATATCCAATTCTTTCCTTCTGGACATTATTCTGTGTGTATTAGTTGGTGTGTGATAACACAGGTGATATATTGGTTGGTTGCGTGTCGAGATTAATGCTGCAATAGTCACTATTGTTGTTCAAAGCTCTTCACCTCACCCGTGCACCATGTTGTTGGCATTCACACTAATTATTCAACAGTCTGTGTTATTCACTGCTAATTTGTTTTCTATTGCGACATGCTTGTATAGCATTATTGCAATGGATAACTCGTTAGTTATATTTAATTTCCTCACTGACATGCATCCACTATTTAATTATTCCAACAAATTTCTAATATATTTTCCACTTATAGATGCTACGCTCGTTTACCTCCTCGTGCCAAGAACTGCAGAAAGAAGAAGTGCGGACACACAAACCAACTTAGACCAAAGAAGAAGTTGAAGTAAAGTGCTTGTTATTTATACTTATTTTAATTGTAGATTATAAGATAATGGGACTTTAACCCCCTCTTCCACCACCCATTCTACCACCCATTCCATACTAACCAGTCACAACTCAACAAAGTGTGTTTCTCACTCACTCTCACTTTCTCTGTCGTTCTGAAATCTCAGTAAGGTAGCGCGGAAAGATGGCCGCGACGTGGTAGAAAAGACTCACTTGAGGCAAGACAAAAAAAAAAGGAAGAAACTAGCGTGTTTGTGTACATAAATAACTCTATAACTATTTCTCTTACACCTGCATGCTCGCTAGGCCCTTGAGCAGTGCTTTGCGAGTACCTAGATGCTGGTATTGCTCCCAAACTCTCTCTTGTAACTTATGGAATGCGTCTACACTTATGACTAACTTCTCTTTTTTCACAATATCATATACATTCGCACTAGTCTGTTCAATTGCATCCATATTTGGTATATTTCTAACGGCTAACAAGAAGTTGCGATCATATTCCGAATCCACAAACAGACAGGAGCTAATAGCGTCTTCCTCAAGACTGATGATGTTGTGCGCCTGCAATAGCTTGTGTAACTCTCTAGTTTTATGTGTTTCTACGTTCAAATTATCAAAAACAATCAAGTTTCCTTCTCTATACTTTGCAGCTAGCGCTATCATCATACCTATGGCTCTAAATTTTTTGTTGCAACCAATACTATAATCACGTAATCTAGGTCCATGAGCTTTTTGTCCACCTCGCCATGCGGAGTTACGTCTATTACCTACTTGCGAGTAACCTTGACCTTTCTGTGGTCTAGGCTTCTTCTTACTACCTCTTAGTTCACCCATTCTTTTTGTTTTCTTAGGTTGTCTTATTTTAGCTCGTTGATAACGTATCACTTCGTGAACTATATCTTTTCTAATGGCAACTTTGAATATATCAGGGTTATATTTAGCATTCACGGCGCTTTTTACACCAGGTGATTTGAATGTCAATGCTGGTTGTTCACGAGGAATGGCAGAAGGAAGGATGGCAAAATTATAATCCATTTGATGAAGTAAGCCCCTAAATACAAGAGTAAGTAAGTCAGCAAAAGAGTTAAGTAACGAATTAGTGAGAAAATAAGTGAGTGAGTGAGTGATTATATAAGCAAGTGAATGAGTGAGCAAGTGAATTAGTTACTTTTTCTTATTAGAATCTTCATTCAGTACTGAAGCATCATCTATGACTAAATTCTTAGGTAAAGTGTCAATTTTTGCGATGCTAGTTGAAAGTAGCCGGGAGATGACACAATTTCCTCCGCGAAGCGAAGCGCGGGCGGTGAAACGAAGCATCTTCAGCTGCACTCCTCTCTCGTCTCTCAGTCGATAGGCAATGACCAGGGCCGGGTCCTTTCAACGGATTTTCCTTATCTTCTACAAACGCTACCCCACGTTGCTGCGCTCCTCGACCACTAGCTAGTCGTCTGCAGCAGAGACCTAGTCGCTGCTTAGCCTTACTTCAAAGTCTTCTTTTTATGGCACCGCCGGTATTTGGGACTCACCCCGGGCTCGGGAAATTTGAACAGTCAAGAAAACAAATACCTCCGTAGTCAACCTATTAGAGGAAGTAGTACCTATGGAGCAGCGGTGAGCCTTTGCTAGTCACCTAATAAGGGATATACACCATAACAATACTTTCCATTGTCTCCCGCTGGTCATGGCGGGAATCCCAGTGATGATAGTAAGTATATTTTTGCTTCTTATAATAGCAATTATAGCAACTAATGAGACGCAAGACGCCTTTTTGGCTTCGTTTCCGCGCCCATTCTCTCCTAATAACCGCTTGATGGGCTTCATATTGTCTTATAATTGGGATCATATTGACCCTTTGTTGAACTGCTTCAATGAGTACCTATCTATGTGTGAAAGTGGCTGGAATGTAACAATTGTTATTCATTCTACTTCCAATTGGGACAATACTATGCGACGTCTAGCAAATTCCAAGTTATTTTGCTATCGCATTCAACAGCCAATTCATGTCATTTATGACTTACACAATAAGAATATAAGTACTCTATTAGGTGCTGAACACCGTAAAACATTGAAGAAAGAAATTGATAATTATGATTTCTTTGTGTATCACGAAGGTACTTGTTTATTCATGCATTCTATTGACTCCTTGACTCACTTACTCACTCACTCACCCACTTATATAGATGACATAATATTCACTCACGCACACTTAAACGCGTATTTATACGAGACAAGACAGTTGCACTTGATTGATCCAGAGAAAGGGATCAAAGAGCACAGCATCGGGTTCCAGCGGTATCGCCGCATCTTCCGCAACCAATGGGGCGCTCTGTCGTGGAACGCACAAGACATGATAGAACAGGAATTATTTGAAGAAATGCCGAATTTCCGCCCAATTTGTATGGGTACAAATCCAGATGAAGCCAAGAAAACACCGTATTTGCTGGTCGAAGGCAATGTGCACCAAGGCATGTGGGCGCTGACACAGTCGCAGGTAAAAATTTTGCAAGCAAAATGTAATTTCATGGACCACAGGACCTACTCCCGTGAGCACATGAGTAGTTTCTATCTCTGGGGCCAGCCGTGCAACATAGCGAAGCTGATCCCTGGCGCACGCCTTACCTCGTTCATGATCTTGCATTATTACCAGCAGAAACACACCTTTTGGACACCTGTTTTCACGGGATATGAGTACATAATCACCGGTAAGCACTACGCAGGTGGCTCGCCAGTCAAGTATCCGTTATGCTGGAACGAGCTGGTCAATGCATCGACTGCGTACATCAGTCATACGGATGACATAGTCTTCCAGAATCTCTCGAATAGGAGGTATGTATAAAGTGTAATTAGTATACAAATATCAACAAGAAAACAGACTTCGCCCTGCTCAACACTCGCTTCATTTCTTCTTCTCTTTTTTAGGAGTGTTGCTTGGACTTCCGATCGTGGTACTGATGACAGTTTTTTGTGGTGCAGTTAGTTCGTCGGTTACGTCTCTTAGTAACGAGTCAAACGACCAGGTGGCGTCTTGCTCCTGCACTTGACCAGGTGGCACTAGAGTGCTCAATAGTACTTTCAGATCAAACCCTCCTGAGTGATTTAAGTGCGTAAGTAAGCGAGTAAGGCAGTGAGTGGGTGAGTAAGTGAGTAACCTTCTATCGACGGTATTGCTGCTTTCACTTCATCTTCTAAATCGTTTAATGTAGGAATTTTACGATGTACATTTCGTGGAGCTTGAGCCACGCGACCATCTGCATCACCACCATCTTCTTCTAAATCAGGAATGATGACTATTTCATCGTTATCCTGAAAATGTTTCGAGTTCTTATTAGCATCAGAATTCTCAACTTCATCGTCAAAATGCTTCGATACTGTTGCTTTTCTTGCACCACTTTCATTTCCAGATGTAAACCATCCTCCTCCTGAATACGCGAACGAGTAAGTGAATGAGTTATAATAAGTTAGTGAGCGAGTAAGTTGGGCAACCTGTGTCTTCCTTGGCGTCGCCTTCCCGTCTTCTTCTACCTCCTTTAGATGAAGCAATTTCAGTCTCATCTTTTTTCTCTTCATTTGCGCGTTCCCTACGACCGCGGGACACCTCCTTACTATCCTGCTCAGACTCTTTCTCCATGTCAGGCTATCACACTTGAATGACTGCGCACAACTGAGGCGGAGTCTCTCTTTTTAGTTTCTCTTTTTTTTGAAATTCCAAAAAAGGGCCGCAATTTTCAGGTGTGAGTGAGTGAGTTGAGTGAGTGAGTGAGTGAGTAAGTAGGTGAGTAAGTAGGTGCGTGAGTAGGTGAGTGAGTAAGTAGGCGAATTAGTAGAGACACTTTATCATACATGAATACAAGAATACATTTATACAGTGAGCAGTGTTACGAAGAGCGACCGGCACTCACTCACTCACTCAGACTCACTCACTCAGACTCACTCACTCAGACTCACTCACTCAGACTCACTCACTCATTGGCGGGAAGCAGCAGCAGCACCTCAATGTCTGCTTTGCGCTCATAGTAGTAGCGCTGCTCCCCCGTCGCCTCGTGACACCACTTTGATATGTTAAAATACCTAATTTTAGGATGCTTGTTCAGTTCCACAATAAAATCCTGAGTGAGTAAGTGAGTGAGTGAGTGAGTGAGTGAGTGAGTGAGTGAGTGAGTACCTGATATGTGTCAATATTCCGCACCGTGCACGCTATAAGACCAAATTTACAAGCGGGAGAGCGGTTGTAATTATCCAAAAACAGCTCCACGTTGAATGTGCCGTCGGCGAGTATGTAGTTAAGATAGTCGCAGTCATTCGGCTGGGTGTGGATTAGCCGTTCAAACACGTTGATGAGATGCAAATGCAACTCGCCGGAGTAGGTGCAGTCCGCGGCGAAGACCACATCGGGAGGCGCAGAGGCGAAGATGTTCAACTCGTCCAGATGGTACCAATTTAAGTACTCCGCAATTACTTCGACTTTTTCTTAATGAGTAAGCAAGAGTGAGTGAGTAAGTGTGAGTGAGTGAGTAAGCAAGTGTGAGTGAGTGAGTAAGTACCACTATAATTCCTGCTGTTATTACTTATGTTTTGCCTCAGTAACTCCAACACATCCGTCGGATAATCCGTTATATACACTCTTTTTGGGTAGCAAGAGGGGTCGCAGCCCGCTAGATACACCAGCGGCGACACCCCGACGCCCGAGCCCAACTCGCACAGCACTTTCTGCTGAAAAGATTTGGAAATTTTAATGAATAACTCACTTAGGAAGATTCCCGCCGACCATATCCGTGTCCCGACTTGGTTGTGACTGCGGTAGATGCTTAGGTTCACTTGATTGTCCCGATCTGTGCGGTACGTAACGAATGCGGGATCCTCGTCATCGACACTGTTATTGTGCGTGATGTATTGCACTAAGAGCTCCATTAGTTGATCGTGGTAACATGGTTCTTCGTTCATAGTAGTAGATGCTTCAATTGCGCTTTTTATGCCGCGAAATAGTGATCGAATATACTTCTTTGATGGTAAGTAAGCGCTACTTAAACATGGAAGCAATACCTTATTGAAAAGAAAGTATGTAAAGTGGGATGGTTCAGATACTAATAATAAAAGGTATCTGTCAGTACCTCCGAAGTCAACTTCTCTTGAGTGTCAATATTACTGACCCAGCCAGGATACTCTTGATGAAAGAGGCTAATCACCGCATCAATAGGAGCCATTTGCTCCACAAGGTGTAATGCTTCGTTCATCAGCAGACTATTGAATACCAGTCCAATAAACTATTTAGGAGATAATTATACACACCACATGCACCGCTTCAAATCGATGGACCTCTATTCTCGGGAATATTGCTAAGAAAGCCTCTTTTGCAATGCCTCTGAGGAAGTGAAGTGGCGATCGATAGCCTTGTGGTACAAGTTAATTGTTCCAACTCTGCGAGGGCCGACTTCGCTGATTCGTTGGGTGGGATTCCCTTTGCTTTTAACTAAGTTAGAAGAAGGCAACCACAGCAAGCAGCATTGGGCACACAGTTACATCGCTCTTTACTCCATTTGTATCTTCCCTTACGCTATGGATAGGAAGGGTGTGGAACGTTGAGCCGGTAAAAACGAGGCGAAAATGAACCGGAAATAGAAAACTTTCTCAAGAAGGCAGGCAATGAAGGCTTTGTTTGCCGGTGAGTTGCCAAGTAAAGCTGCCCGCGATCGCCACATTGCAGATTGGAGCCATATTCCTCAGCCAACTAGCGATGTGGTAGTAAAGAAGAAATCAATCCAAAGTAACAAGACAAAACCAGTAATGTTTCCTAGTGACACATCAACTTTGGTACCCGAGACAAGAGAGCATGATGACAGTACATTGCAGACAGCAACCATGTTTGGTTCGCTAGATCACGAAGGAATCTCACTTGAAAGTTCCAATTTATATCAAAAAAAATTTAGTAATATTGATGTGATGCCTCCACCAGCTTCTGCCAGGTCGCCGCGAGGTGGTTATTTTCAGAATTACTCGCTTAACAAGCCGCAATTGCTAACCGAGTTAAATGAAATAGTTGCGTTCGGATTGAAGAAAATTGCTAATGTTAAAGCAACTGAAGATTTCGTCGATGGCGCTGATCTGTCACGTTTGGATGTGTATCGGGAGGCTTTTGCGCGGTTCATTGAAGACTTCAACATCTATAAACCATTTCTAAACCAGTTAAAGCTGGAGTACGACACTGCCATATCCAGTCAGAGTGAAGTAATAAGGAACGTCAAGTACTTAAAGTTGCAAATTGGGAGTTTACAGGAGTCTTTTTCTCAAAAAATTAATGATTTAGAGTTAAAGCACGAGGTTCTCACCTGTTAACTTACTCACTCACTCACTCACTCACTCATTTACTTACTTACTCACTCACTCACTCACTCACTCACTTACTTACTTACTCACTCAGGTGAAAATATCGGAATTGCTGGATAACAAGAGGAAATTGGAGATAAAAGTGGCAAAACGCGACGAAAAAATCAAGAAATTGAGCCAAATAGTGGAGGAATTGAGCCAGGAAAAGCAGAAAATGCGCGAGGAATTCACCGAAACTCAAGTGACATGTCTGACGCTGACACACGCGTTGACACGCATGGAAGAGGAGACCAAAGTGACCGTTGCCCATGATAAAATCAGACAAAATGAGAATTTAACCCTGAAAATCAGCGCTTCCAAGTCCCACGACGAGCTAGAGCGGCTGCGCGCGTTGCTGCAGGAGATGCAGAGCATGCAAGAGAACCTAGTTAGCTACGAAATAGTAGAAAATCAAAATAAAAAAATATCACAATTACAAGGTGAATATGACGCGCTTAACGCGAAGCACAACAAGCTGATCAGCCGGTACAGCAGCATCAAGACCGTCATTGACCGGGCTTATGACGACTTTAGTAAGGATGCTGTAAGAGGTGGAAGGAGTAGCCCGACACCCACCGCTGGGACCGCTAAAGAGCGGGAAAGTCCCACGGGCCGCGGGGGGAATATGCTGTTGCAACAGAAAAATAAAGAAGAAGAAACTGAAGAAAAAGCAGCGAAATTGTTTGCATCGAATGCGCAGCAGGCCACGAACCCGCGCATCGTCATCGAGCTGTTGTTGGATGAGATCGCGGAGTTGAAGAGGACCGTTGCACAGCTGCAAATTGAAACCGGCATGGTACTCACTCACTCACTCACTCACTCACTCACTCACTCACTCACTCACTCACTCACTCTCTCACTCACTCACTCACTCACTCACTTACTCACTCACTTACTTACTCAGGTGATGGTGAGCACTACATACGACAAGGACGCCCCTCTGCAGCGTGACGTCGGCACCATCGGGTTAATCGCCGGTGCGGACTCCAGCAAACCCATCGACGAAGCCCCGTCCCCTTGGCTGCACTTTGAAGGCCTCGGCTACGACGACAAGGTCCCGGACTACTTGAGGTATACCGGCTTCATTCAAAACTTATTTTTTTCGGTCAGTGACACGCACTGCATCATCCGCGATGTGTGGAATGCGCATCAACGGTACCTCGACCAGGAAGCAGCTGCTAAAGCCGCTAACCCGAGCACTGCCAAGGACCATCACCACCATCACGACCACCATCACAATAAGTTCACTCCGTTTCTGGACTCGTACGTCAATTCCAAATTCGGGGAGAACCGGTACAAGAAGGTTGAGTTTATGTACAACCTGCTGGATTCGTTGAGGAAATATGAGGGATTTGCCGACTGCAAGCTGCTGCTGCTGGTGGTGCAGGGCGAGGTGAGCTACGAGGTCTACTACGACCAAGTGAGTATGGTGCAGGGGATAGTCAACGAGATCAACATCGAGGTGAAGAGCAAGAGTTATAACCGGGCGGATGCTAGCGGACCGGGTGTGGTTTTAGGGTTGACTAACGACTTTATTATGAAGATTATCAAGCGGTTGCACCCACATAAGGTAACTCACCCACTCGCTCACTCACCCACTCACTTACTCACCCACTCACTCACTTACTTACTTACTTACTCACTCACCCACTCACTTACTCACTCAAATATCATTAGTTGGAGTCGAATGTAGCGGCGTTATCTAGAGTGTTGCTGCTGCAAACTAGGGGAACGAGAGAAACCAACTACATACAACTGTTCCAACCAGGTACTCACTCACTCACTTACTCATTCACTCATTCACTCACTCATTCACTCACTCATTCACTCACTCACGCACTCATTTACTAACTCACTCAAAAGGTAAAGATTTTGTCAAGAACAAGTTCCTGGACATGCTGTGCACGCAGCACTTGAACGAGTCGCTGTCTTTCACCGAGCAAGTGTTGGAGTGCATCACGAGGGCTGCTGGCGGCGACAAGGAGCTTCCGTTGTATAAGATCAGGGAGGCAATAGCCTACTTAGACGAGCACAAGTCGCGCACAGAGTTGAATACACTACTACTTAGGGGATGTGGTCTGGCGGGTGTGGAAGACATGCTGTTGCTCGAAGCGAAGCGGTCTCCAGTCAATGTTGAATCATTCTTGAAGAAGATCAAGAACGGGTTGTTAGTGAGATCAGCAGGGACCAAGTAGCTTACTGATGAGTGAGTGCGTAAGTAAGTAAGTAAGTGGGTGAGTGAGTAAGCCTATTCATCATCATATACAGTATATAATGCATCTACAGTCTGCTGCTGTATGATCTCCTTCATGCAGTCGTCGACTCTCAACTCGTATTCATACTCGTTGAAGGCCTGGACGTAGTTGACCTCGTTGTAGCCCAACGACAGGAACAGCTTGATGCTGGCCACGTTGGTTTCGTTAATTTTGGCATAAAACCTAGTAATTTTCAACTGTTGCACGCCGTAATTCATCATCAATAACAGCGCCTCCTTCGCGTAACCTTTCCTTCTATCTGGCTCGTCGGCGATCATTATCTCAATTTCCGCATTAGTTACGTCGTCGCGGTCATTCAAGAACAAATTCACATCGCCAACCATTCTTTCCACGTCATCTCCTTCTCCTTTCCTTAGCACGATAAAGGTACACTTATCATCATCTTGTGCCCTGCGAGTGGGTAATAGTTAGACTTACTGACATAGCGAGAAAATAAGTGATTAAGTGAGTGAGAGACAAACCATTTCTGCTGCATCTCATATTCTTCTTGTAATGTCAGTGGTTCAGACGCCGTTTGCTCCAGTAACAATGAACTTAACATCCAATTATGATACTTTTCTACATGCTTTCTCCGGTAAGGGACTAGGTTTACCTTTGCACCAACTATTAGAACATTTAAATTTTCGCGCATCTTCTTAGAGTTGCGCACTTTCCCACCCACGTAGTCTAACACGAGCGAAGGTAGGGAGTGAGAAATTGTGAGAAACTCTCTCTTCCTTTATCGCTTTTTCTTCCTTCGAGGTGTGGACTTCTTTTTTCTCCTTTTCGCGACCTTCGCGACGCGAATAATAGCCGAAATTAGCCCTCTTTATCAGAAGGTGTTTCTATCGATTTTAAAATTTAGCTCTCTTTTCTAAGGTATTTCGATCTAACCATGCATAAATGGCGTGGAATGGTGAAGCTTCTTCCATTTCCTCGACTATCGCCGACAATGAGTTCAGGAAAAATAATAGCTTGGCACAAGACAGTGCATGAACAAGTGAAAAGTTATGATTTGTTATTAGATTTAGAAGTAAAAAGTCTCATCAAAACAGACGACAATGAAAAATATAGTGTAATGCAAATAGAAATCATGGAGGATATGCATCTTTGTACATTGAGTGCTATGAAAGATGACATAAAACCAGGCACGCCGATTGCTGTTCTTTGCGACGAGGAAAGCGACGTTCAAGAAGCGAGTAAAATTGATTTCTCTCATATAAAAGACTGCTACGAACTAGAAAAGTATACGAATGGTAATCCTATATATTCCAATATACCGCTAAGTCTGGCAATGTGGCAGGCTTACGCCACCGAGAGACAGCTTGGATGCTCGTAGGAAACAATGGTTACATTCTTATTGTACAATGTGTATAAGTGTTATATTTCTCCCTCGCTATACATTTTTCTGATGGTCAAAGATGTCCTTCTAACACCTCTAGTCACGCTCGAAATTGAACTATTCAAGCAAGGAATACGACTATTCACCACACACTCCTCGACATCATGTATACCGTGCTGTAGCTGCGTATATATTTCTTGGTCAAAGACTAATAAGCTGCGTGGCTCCAAGTACACGGAAAAAATCTCGTCTTGTGATGCTTCGCCTATTTTGGCGGAAGTTAAATTTGGTCTAAAAGTCATCAAGCAATGAGATAGCATCGATAGAATAGCCACCTTTGGATAGTAAGATGGACCATCTACATGGTGCAGAATACCTTCATTGCTCTTATAATCATTGATTAGCACATGGTTCGGTTGATTTATTGCACTAAATATGCCATTTAAAACAATGTTGTCATTGATAACTTGCAAATAATTTGGTAGTGGCTGCTGCAAGCTACAATGGTGCTGCAATCTTCGTGTCTTAAGCAATGTCCAAGGAGATTTGTCGACGCAACTAAGAATAGCTTCTTCTGTTGCTGCATCGATATAGTTAGGAATATACCAAATTGACTCGTAATCACAGGGCAATTTGAATGCATCCAAATTATCAATATGAAGGAATTCAAAGGCTTTTGATGATGCGTCTTGTAAGTAGCCAGTAGAATCATTATCTACCTTATCCTGCTTCAGTTCTTTGACCTCAACTAATGATTGAGTATCTGATGACTTCAAGACTGCTTTTTTACGCTCTTCTGCAAGCAATGCGCGGAAGTCTAGCTCCATTAGTGCCTCTTTGCTTCAAGCAGATGAGTGAATCACTTTCTAAATGTGCTGAGCTGTGCTATCGCCAAAATCGCCGAACAATATTTTAGAAAAGTGAAGCTGTACCGGTTAGCCGGTGGATCTTCAGATCATCTTCTCATTTAGAATTGATGTATAATGAATTCCTGGCGCACTCGAGAATGCCAAGACAGTAAGCCAGAGTGATTGTTAGAGAGAAGAGGAGAAAAAGGAAGAATCTTTGAAGAGGGGAAGGTGGTTCCGGTGCGAGGAGACACTTCATTGGAAAAAAAGAAAGAAAGGAAAGAAAAGAAAAGAAGAAAGAAAGAAAGATGAACCTCTTCATCGCCACAGTCTTGGTAGCTGCCTGGTGCA
>JACCDO012082696.1_pt1 | contig 14659 bp, 13 predicted proteins | sample 7446101 | NCBI WGS metagenome assembly JACCDO01 (sample SAMN15323440, study PRJNA562643) | freshwater metagenome | isolation source: river surface water | place: USA:Blue River Watershed | collected 2017-08-16
AAATTAACCGTTACATTACTATTTTTTGAATAATTATCGGTTATCCATTTTATAATATTATAAACATGATTTACAATATTATTTATATTATCTTGATTATGTTCTTTACTACTAAATATTATGTTAATTTTAATTTGACAATTGATACCGCTAAATTCATATAATGTATCACATTCATTTTCAAAATATTGTAATATATTCCATGGAATAAAACTCAGTTCATAATAAATCATAGTTGATATCCATTCATTGGGATAATATTGTAACATATTTATTGATTTATTATCAAAACCTTTTGAATTATATTTAGTTATAAATTCATTATAATCAATATGTTTATAGTGCATATTGTATAATAAATTTTTAATATTTATTTTTCTTGAATGAATGTTAATATTAAAATAACCATTTATGTTATCTGTAATATCGATATAATTAATTGGTTTAATATCGTTAAAAATAGATATAATATTGTTATTATCAACATTTTGTAATTGATTATTAATATCAGTAATAATTTTATGGTTATAAGCTTTATTAATTTCCATAAAATTAAGTTAGAAAATTATTTATTCAAAATATTGTTTTAATAAATCGTTAAAATTATTTTTTTTTATTAAAACTAAGTATATAATTAAATTACCTCTAGATTCTTTATTGTTGCCATTTATTATGCCATATTTTGGTATAATAATTGTAAATTTGTTTCCATCAAATTTAGTTTGTACTGAAATTTGTTTATTACTACTTATTTTACTAAAACCCTTTGTCATTGATAAATTGATTTTTTCATCCATAAAATAATCAAATGATTTATTAAATCCATTAAATAACTCTAATAATGTAAGTGGTAATGAAACTAATATATCAAAATCATTTACTCTCTTGAAATATAAATGTTTTTTACATTTTATTGTTACTATTAAATCTCCTGCAATAATATTATTATTATCATCTAAATACTCATCTCCTTGACCAACTAATGTAATTTCATCATTATTTAATGGAACTATATATTTAAATGGTTTAAGTTTTAATGTATTATTTTCAATAACTTGGCGTTTTACAGTTAATTCTTTTTCAACACCAGAATAAATTTCATCTAATGTTGATTTAATTTCACCATATATATTCATTTCATTAACAGAATTTGATTTATTTTTGTCAACAGTTGTAATAGAATAGTCACTATTATTATTTGTTTCAATTAATTTATAGTTTTTTTCTGCAACTGTTTCATTTTGCATTAAAAATACCGATAAATCTACTTCATCTAATGAAACATTATTTAGTTTTTTATTATCTTCTAATAATGTGTTCATAATATTATTTATATATTCAAGATCTATTTTATCATGTAAACGTTTTTCAATTGCCTCTTTATATTTATTATAATCATTAGGATAATCTTTGTAATTAATATCATTTAAAATATTTTGATCGGAATTAAATAAAATTGTCATCATTTTACTTATGTTTTGTGGATTAATTATTGACTTAACAAAATTACATATTATATTTAATAAATTATTATGTTGTGTATCATCTAATGAATCATATTTTTTTCTACTTTCCTCATTTGATAAAATATCATATGCAATTTTAATATGATTAAATTTTTCTTTAGCATCGTTACTATTGTTTTTATCTGGGTGATATTTTAATGCTAATTTTCTATATGCTTTTTTTATTTCGTCATATGATGCTGATTTTTGTATATTTAATACATTATATAAGTTTTCACTTGTATGGTCACAGTTCATTAATAGTTTAAATAAAGTATTTTAGTTTTGATAACGCAAACAATATTTAAGTTTATAATAAATTATTTTTTTTAATATATTTTTATGGATAATAATATATTTCTAAAATCAAATAATAATTCTAATGTAAATAATACTGGCAATAATAAATTTAATCCAGATGTTATGCAACGTTATAATAATTCAAAAAACCGTAAAGTTGATTATAATTTTGTTAATGAATATTATAAATCAGTTACAAATGAACCAGTAAAAACAAATATTAAAAATATTTCAGAATTAAAATTGGCACGTGATTCACCTGATATAAAAAAATGCAATAATGATTATCAAAATATAATATATCAACATACAATAGAACAAGATATTGTTCGAAAATCCAGAGAAGAATATTTACGTATGAATAATATTAAAGTTAAAACAACAGAAGAATTAGATAGAGAATATCAAGAAAAACAAAAAAAAGAAGATGAAGAATTAAATAATAGAATACAAAAATCAATTGCTGAGAATAAAGAATTAGAAAAAATAAATAATAATGAACAATTAAATGATAATATTATTATTACAGAATATGATAATTCAATAGAAGATCACAATAAATTAAGAAATAATTTTCAAAAATATAGTATAAAAGAAAATGATAAATTACAAAAACAAAAAGAAAGATATAATAATATATTAAAAGATTTAGATAATTTAATTTAAATATTAAAAATAATATATATTTAACAAATAGATTTATTAAATTGGCTAGTAGTATCTATAATTTAGAATATATTGAAAAAGATATAAATTGTCAAACAAACGACATATTTAATAGTTTAGACCATATTGTAAATAAATGTGAATATAATAGATATTTAAAAAAATTTATTATTAAATGCATTAAATATGATGTAAAATTTTTTATAAAAAAATATAATAAATATAATATACTAAATATTAGTCACATTTATGATCAAATTAATATTTTAAAAACAAAAATAATTAATCTTAATATCGATGAATTAAATAATTTATTAAAATCAGAAATTGTTTATAACAGTTATGAGGTTATAGTTAAAAAGTCTGATAAATATTTGAAAATATTAAAAGATCTAGATAAATTTATTGGTATAACAAATATAGTGTATGAAAAAGATCTATTTAAATTAGATAAAATTAATAATATTAATCATGATAAAAATATAATATATAATAATTTGGTTAATTTATCTAAAATAGATGATAATTATTTAAAAATTTTTAATAAAGGAATGATATTAATTGATGATTATAATAGTATTAGTACATCATCTGATAAAAATAAAAAACAATAAATTAATTATAATATAAATAATATTGCGTTTGTGTTAATGTATTATTATTTAATATATTTTAAATGATAATTGTTGGTATAGACTTAGGAACAAGTAATTCATCTATATGTTATTATAAAAATAATGTACCCCATATAATTACAGATGTAGATTCCTGTAATATATCATCACGTATTGGTATTACAAAATATGGTCATATTTTTGGTAATCAAGTTAAATCCATTAAGGACACTAATTTATTTATTTCTAATTTAAAACGTTTAATTGGATATAAATATTCTGATTTAAATAAAACTTATTATGATCAATATCAGTTTAAAATAACTAATGATGAAAATGATAATATTATAATAAATATTAATGATGAATATTTACGAGTTGATGAATTGATGTCATATTTTTTAAATTATTTAAAAACATTAATTGAAAAAGAAATAGATGAACCTTATAAAGTAATTGTCACAGTACCTGCATATTTTAATATTAATCAAAAAGAAGCTATTAATAATTGTATTAATGCTACTGGAATGAATTTGTTAAAATTAATAAATGAACCAACTAGTGCTGCTATTGGTTATGGTACAATTATTAATTTAACTAATACTGATGATACTAATATTTTAATATTTGATTTAGGTGGTGGAACATTGGATTTATCTGTATTAAATATTACAAAAGATTCAAATGAAACATTATATGAAGTTATTGCTACATATGGTAATAATAAATTTGGTGGTTCTGATTTAACTTTTTTATTAATAGATTTTCTTAAACAAAAATATTCAAAAAAACAATGTGAATGTGTTGATAATAATAGATATCGTTGTAAATGTAATATAGTTGATTTTGAATTCGATAATAATAATTTATTTAGTTATGTTGATAAACTTAAAATTAATTTAAGCAATGGTATGGAAATGGATACAATTAAAATTAATGATAAAGAAATAATAATGTTAAAAGATGAATTTGATTTTATTGTTTCTGAATGGTCGGAAACAATTTTGGAATCAATTGATAAAGTATTAGAAATTGCAGATTTAGAAAAAAACGAAATAAACCATGTATTATTTGTTGGAGGCACTTCAAAGTTAAAACACGTTAAAAATATTGTTGGAGAATATTTTAATTGTGAAAAAAATAAATATTATTATCTTAATGATGTTGAAACAACAAATGGTATTATTAAAACTATACCTATGGAAGATATTTCTGTTGCTTATGGTGCCGCTTATCATGGATATATTCTTTTTTCAAGTAAAGATTTAGTATTAGTTGATGTATGTCCATTTACTATTGGTATTGAAACTATTGACGGATTAATGGTACCTATTATTGATTGTAATTCAACAATTCCAATTAGTAAAACAAAACAATTTACAACAGATTCAGATTATATGACAGAAGTAAAAATAAAAATTTATCAAGGTGAAAGCAAAATTGTAAAACACAATATATATCTTGGTGAATTTACATTATCTGGTATTATTAAGGCATTAAAAGGTGTACCAGTAATTAATGTTAATATTACTATCGATAATAGTGGTTTATTAAAAATAACTGCTTCTGACAGAAAAAACTTTACAAGAAATAGCATTGTTATATCAGCTAAAGACTATAAAATGAGTGATGAAGAAACAGAATTAATTAAAAATAATATGTTTAAAAATAAAGAAATAGAAGATAAAATGTTTAATTTAATCAATAATTATAACATGTTTTTAATTGAATTTGATAAGCTTATTTATAATTTAATTATAAATCCTGTAAGTAATTTTAATAAAGAATTTATAGATGATATACGTAATAATTTATCTGAAAAAATTAATGAAATATATACTGTAATTACAAATAATGAAGAACTTAATAATTTAGATTTTCCAATTAATTTTGATAAATTTTTATCTTTAGCAAACATATTTTATTCAAATAATCTACAAATTACACAAACTAAAGATTATAATAATATTTTTACATATTTAACTATTCTGTTCAATAATATTAAACTTATTTTATATGATAAATATCAAAACTTATTAATTACATTAAATAATGATACATTGAATAATCAAACATATGATAAAGATGCTAAATCATGTGATATTTCTAATGAAGGATTTAGTAAAATTGACGATATGATTGATAAAAATGATGAATTATTAGACAATTTAATGAGTACATCTATTACAGATATTACTGATAATACTATCGATAATGAAACTGCAGAGTATAATTTAGAATTATATAAATTTGGACAACTATTGTCTAATTTATTAAATAATTTAAATGATATTCCTATTGATATTAATGGTAAGAATTTATTAGTTATTAAATTAGCTGAAAAACAAGATGTTATAAATGAAATAAAACCTGAAATGATTATTATAGACAAAATTAATTTAATTAAATTAGTTGTTAATGATATTAATAATTATTGTGTAGAATTATCAACTAAATATCATATTGATATAGAAGAACAAGATAAAGTTAGAATTGAAAATATTAAAATATTAAATAATAATATTAATCATTAAAAATATTAAATAATAATATTAATCATTAAAATATTATTATTTATTATATGGAAAAAGTCATAAAAATTATGTTAATAATGTTATTTTTAGATATGATATATTTAAATTTAATAGGTAAAAATATGTATACTGAAGTTGTAAATAATATTCAAAAATCTGTAATTAATGTTAAAATTTTACCTGCAATAGTCACTTATTTAATTATGACATTTGCATTATATTATTTTATTATTTCACAAAATAAATCAGAAAATGATGCTTTTATTTTAGGTTTTGTAATATATGGGATATTTGATTTTACAAATATGGCGATATTTGAAAATTACACATTAAATGTAGCAGTAATTGATACATTATGGGGATCAATTCTATTTTATGTTACCACTAAATTATTAAATGTTTTTGTATAAAATATAATTTTTTAATTTCCATTCACTTCTGCAAATTGGACATTCTTTATTTTGTGTAATTGCTAACCAATCATGTATTGCATTACCTGAAAAATTATTATTACAATTTTCACATGTTGCATATTCATCATTTAAATTTATTGTTTCATTCATAATTGGACATGTATTTTTGTTATTATCAATTAATTTATTATATATTAAGTTCCATTGAGGATCTTCTAATATATTAATAGAACACAATAAATCACCATAATTATATTTAATATTAAATTGATCATTATTATATTGCATAATATTTGCTAAAATTGGACAAAACATTATTTCATTTTCTTCTAATTCAAAATCTATTATTAACTTTGAATATTTTAAAGATGCAAAGTTAATACCACCATCAAATGCTTCAAAATTATATTCAATATCTCCTCTATTGTTTAATGATATATATATTAATTTATTTGATATTTTTTTACAACATAATTTTATCATTAGTTTATTGTAATTTATCTTAATATCATCCTCAAAATATAAACTAATATTATTTATATTATTTATATTACCATAAATGTAAAACCCTCTACATAATCCTTTCATAAATAATATTCTTTTAATTTTTTTAGAATTAAAATTATATAATTTGTATGTTATTATTTGTTGAAATAAATATTCAAATTGTCTAGATCTATATTCATGTTTCATATATTCATCAAGTAACATATAATTAAATATTAAAGAAACTTGTTCTGCATTTATAATATCATTATTTATAGACACTTTGAAACATAATTTTTTATATGAAGAACTAACTAAATATAATTGTTTAACCAAATGTTTATAAGGTAAATTTATTGTTAAAACCATATAATCATCGATATAATTAATGTATTTTTCATAATCATTGCCATTAAATTCCAATAAAAAATTTAAGTACATAGATTCAATAATTTCATTATCTGAATACATTGAAAATATTCCGTTTTTTAATATATTTGATAAATCATTATATGATGTATTTTTATTAAAATATATATTTAATAAATCTGGACATAATATATCAGATTTAATATCATCATCAATTATAAAATCATTATTATATTTTTTAAAAAATATTTCATTATTTTCATATGCAATATTAATTTTTGGTTTAATACCGATATTTTCTTTATTTTTAGATAACTGTATATATGACATAAGTAATTTTATTTATCTATTTCTAAATTGTTTAACTATTTTAAATTAAAATCAAATAATGACTATATAAAAATATTAAAAGTTTTTGTAACTTTATTATATTATATAGTTCATATTATATGGATTATAGAGACAAATATATAAAATATAAAACAAAATATTTAGAATTAAAAAATATGATTATTAATAACCAAATAGGTGGTGTAAATGAAAATATTAATTTAGATTATATAAATAATATTATTCAAGATTTAAAAAATAGTGATTTAAGTAAAAACGATATAATGTCATTCGTGTTAAAAAAAATTATGGATAAATTTAAAATTACAAATAAACAATATGTTGTTATTGCTGGATATTGTTTGCATAAATATAAAGATGTTACAGATTTAGATGTAAATGTACAAAAAGGTAAAGCTTATAATAAATTACGAAATTCAGGATTATTTATAATTGATATTGCTAAAATTTCAAAAGAAGAAAGACTAGTATTAAAATTAGTAAATATACACGAAGATGCAGAAATTGAATTTTTTGCAACATCTAATATAGTAGGTTTTCCTTCAAATAGTTATTCTTTTAAAAATTTACAATCAAAAAACCTATTAAGTTATGATAAATATGGAAATCCATATTTTAACGAATTAACATGTATAAATTATTATAGTGATGTAACAAAAAATAATGATGGTGAATTTTATACAGATAAATATAAAATATCAAGAGAACGAGTTGAAAAAAATATATCACATTTAAAAAATATATTTTTAAACACTAGTAATATAAAAATTAAAAAATACTGTGAAGAAAAAATATATTTTTTAGAAAATCTTTTGTCGTAAAAATAATTGAATAATTATTTTATTAATACTATTTAATAAAAATTTTACAAATTAAATGATAGATAATTTATTAACAACATTTATAAATATATTTTTGTTAATGTTATTAATTATACATATAGTAATGATTATGACTATATGTTTTGGTTTAGGAGCTAAATCAATATTATATACATATATAATAATTGTTATTGTAGTTATAGCTAATATTCAAAATCCAAACTTTAATATAAATTATAATTAACGATAGTTATTTATAATTTATAAATCAATTGATATCTCGTCAATATTATTTATTCTAATATTTAATTTATCAATATAATTAATGTTATTTTTAAAATTATTATATTCATTTTTATAAATATTTAAATTTTTTGTTCCCATTGTTAAATTACATCCGATACATATTGGCTCTAAATTATCTAATGTAGTTGATCCACCATTATTTTCAGATAAAATATGACCACAATGAAAGTTATCAAATTCAATATTATCTTGACAAATTATACATTTACCATTCATATTATTTCCATTACGTTTTTTCCAAACATCTTTTCTCATTTTAGAAGTTATTTTTGTTTTGGGTTTGTATAAAGAAAAAATTTCAATATCATCAGATAAATTTAATATAAAATCAATACATGATATTTGTTCAAATATTAAGAAAAAATTATTTTCAACACATTTATTATAATCTTTATCAGTAATATAAAATTGACGTTTATTTAATAATTGGAGTTGTACAAGTTTTTCTTTTACTAATTCATTAGTTAATATAATTTTATCTAATAAAATTTCATAATCACCATAATCTAAATTGTCATTATCAAAAAAATGTTTTACTTTATCTGGTTCAAATAATCTAATAAATTCATTAATATGTAAATTTTTATTTTTATCTGATTTTGTTAATGTTTTTCTAAAACAATTGCCATAATTGTTTTTTAACCAGTCTTTAATTTTTAATATTGTTGATTGAATTAATTCACTATTAAAATATGTATATATTGGTTCTATATTTGAACTTGTATTTATGTCTATAAAATAATCTTTCATCATTTTTAAATTATTAAATTTTATTAATATTATTTCAATCGATTTATCATATATGTCTAAATTATTGTTAACCTGATCTACAATAATTTGTTCTAATGCTCTTATTCTATGTTGACCATCTAATACATATAATTTATTATCTAAACTTAAATCTATTGTACCTAAAGTTATTCTTCCTTGAAGAAGTAACCAATTATTTTTTATGTTGTTATTTATTTTTGATTTGATTAAATCCACTTTCTCGTTGTCCACATCCCTTTGAAAAGGTGGAATTATTAAACTATTATTTAATAACATTTTTATTAATTTATGAGGTTCAATCATTTTAATTACTAAATTGTCCTCAATGTATTTAGTCTCTCCGTGAATTAATGATGATAATTTAATTGACATTTTTGCTGTTTACCTAGTTATAATTAATTTATAATTGTTTAAGTATTTATAATTTGTAACCTAATAGATTTAATCATTGTAAAAAAAATAAGTTGTTTGTTAATTAATTATTGTTATGTTTTCAAGAGGTATTTCTATTTTTCTTTGAAACTTTTTTAATTTTGTAAAAAATTCTGTGGTGCATTTAACTTTAACATTGTTAGATCTATATAAAAAATCGTAACCTATTAACTCGACATTATTTAATGGTGTTAAATCCAAAGTTTTTAAATTTTTACATACTGATAAGAAACTGTGACCAATTTTTTTTACGTTAGCTAATGAGGTTAAATCTAAACTTTCTAATTTATAACACAAGTGCATAAATAAATTATCAATTGATACAACATTATAAAATCCTGACAAGTTTACATCTGTTAAATTTCTACATACACTTATAAAATTTGTTCCAATTGTTTTAACTTTTATTAATGATGTACAATCTACAGTTTTTAAATTACCACAACCAGATAAAAAATCATTACCAATTTTTTCCAAATTAATTAATGATGCTAAATTAATATTTGTAAAAGCACTTGAATTTGATAAAAAACCTCTATTAATAGTATGTACATTTTTAAACCCATTATTTAATGTAATAGTTGTTAAACTTCTACATTCTGATAAAAAATATTCACCAATAACACTAACATTTATAAGTGGATCTAGGTTAATAGTAATTAATTTTTGACACCTGTCTAAAAAATAATCACCTATTATTTCTATGTTTTTTAAAGGTGACAAATCTATTGTTTCTATATCTTTGTTTTTAATTTCAAAATTAATACATATTAAATTATTTAACAATTTAACAAATTCAAAATCATTAGAATTGAATGTATAATCATTTATATTTATATTTCCTTTATCATTTTGATTTTTAAATATTTGTAATATTTTTTCATCTTCAATATCTATTTGTAATCTTTTTCTTGTTTCTTTGTCATATTTATTTGTCATGGATAATTCTAATAGTTTAAGTTTTAATTTTAAATCATTTGAATAATTATATAATTTTACAAATTCATCTTTATTAATATTATAAAAAATATAATTATCAACTGATATTTTTGTTTCACCTGTTAATATTTTAATAATATCTCTTTGTTTTGGATTAAAAGAATCTATATCAATGTCAATATCATTTTCTTTTATTATCTCAAAATAATAATGTCCTTTTAAACAATGAATAATAATTATGTTAAAATACTTGTGATTAATTATTATGTCACCTAAACCATTTTGTGTTCTGTCAACAATTGATAAAATATCTTGACTAATAAAATTTTGCCAATTATTAATGCTTGGTAATAAGTTTTTAATTAATTGAAAAAGATTTGTTTCTTTATTATCTGTTGACATACCTGGTAATAAATCATAACCATCATGTTTAAATTTTAAATTATTTTTGGCATAGTTTATAACCAAATAACTCCATGCATCTCTGGCATTTAACTCTTGACCATAAATTATCTCTTTTTTATTATTTGATTGTTTTTCAAAATTATTAAATGTTGTATAATATTCTTTTAATTCTTTTGTTGCTTTTTCATTTACATTAAATTGGTTTGTTGACATGTTAAAATATAATAAATTAATAAAATTTCTAACAGTTGTTTCACCACAATCTGGATATAATGATTCTAAATCTTTAAAATTGCGAGACCATTCTTGATCATAAACTTTAAAAGGTTTATTTGTTATTTTATAAACAATTTCTTCAAAATTTTGTTTAGTTTTTTTTTGAGAATTAGGTGCACTAAAAAAAAAATTTATAATTTTTAAAACGGGTTCTTCTATTTTTATTGGACGTTTTATAGGTAAACCATATAAATTAAAAATAGCAAATATTTCATTAAGACCATTGTAATACTCTTGTATTCCTTCATCATTATTTGCAACCCACCATAAAAAATATAATATTAAATGAAAATCTTCTATATTTTTTGTACCTAATGGAATATTTTGTTTTATTAATTTAACCTTTGTCAAATAACTTTCAAGTAACCTTTTTGTTTCTTCACTAATATCTGAATTAATTATTTTACCTTTTGTGGTTAATTTAATCACACCTGAATTATTTTTAAAAATATATAAAAGAGCAATATACCGTCCAATATCAATAGGACCCATATTTTTTAATATTTTATTTGTTGGTATAACTAATGTATCATCATTTATATTATGTGTTAAATTTATTATTTTTTTGGTAAAGTCTGTATCAATTAATTGAAATTTGTGTAACCAATAATTATTTGAAACAATACCAGATTCAGATAATATTAAACCATAAATTGGATTTAAATATTCTTCCATTTCTGAATCATTAAATAAATTAATTAAACTGAAATCAGTAATTAAAGGTTTTCCGCCACCTTTTTGCTGTTTTAATTCTAAATATTTGTTTTTATATTTTAAATACTTTTTTTTATAATAATCATTCATTATTATATTATAGTTAATAAAAAAATTGATTTATTTAAAATACAAAAAACAGGTAATTACATTATATAGAAATTTCTTATGACACAATTATTAAATATTTGATCAACATAATATTATTATATCATTATTTAAGTATTTATAATTTGTAACCTAATGGATTTAATTGTTGCCATTTCCATAAGTCATTACACATATCTTCTAATGTTTTTGTACATTCCCATAATAAGTATTTTTTTGCTTTTGAAACATCTGAATAACATTTATCAATATCACCTGGTCTACGACTACCTATTTTATAATTAATTTTTTTTCCAATTGTTTTTTCCATTGTTTTAACCATATCTAAAACACTATAACCATTACCTGTACCTAGATTAAATACATCATAATTATTTTCCATCTTATCAAGATATTTTAATGCAGCTAAATGTCCTAAAGCTAGATCACATACATGTATATAATCACGTATACCTGTACCATCATGTGTATTATAATCATTACCATATATTGTTAAATATTCTCTTCTGCCAATTGCAACTTGAGAAATATATGGCATTAAATTATTTGGAATATCATTTGGATCTTCACCAATTAAACCAGAAGAATGTGCTCCTATTGGATTAAAATATCGAAGTATAATACTATTAAATTTTGTAGAAAGCTTTGTTTTTTGAGTAAAATCTTTAATAATTTCTTCAACCATAAATTTTGTTTTACCATATGGATTCGTAATAGATATACCAACAGTATTATTTTCAGTTATAGGTGATATACACGATGACCCATAAACAGTTGCAGAAGATGAAAAAATAATATTTTCACAATTATATTTATCCATTAAATTTAATAAATTAATAGTACCAACAACATTATTATCATAATATAACATTGGATTACTAACACTTTCTGATACTGATTTTAAACCGGCACAATGTATACATGCATAAAATTTAGGTGATAATTGAAATACTGTTTCTAATTCAATATAATTTCTAATATCTACTTTATAAAAATATAAACGATCTGTAGATTCATTATTAATATTAGTTATTTGTATAATTCTATTTAATGAAATTTCAGAAGAATTAGATAAATTATCAATAATAGTAACATTATAACCAGAATTTATTAGTTCAACAGCAATATGAGAACCAATATATCCACAACCACCTGTTAATAAAATATTATTAGACATTATATATTTATAAAAATATAGTTTTTTGTTTACATCATTAAAATTTAATATAATAAAATATTATTATAATTAATATAAAGATATATATATATATTAATATTAATTATGGAAGATAAATCATCATACATAAAAACCGACAATAATACCATCATAAATGAAAATAATATAGTATGGATAAGACAAACAAAAAATAATTGTCTATATGTTGGTACTGTAGATACAAGTAGTTTTTTCAATACATATTTTATATGTAAACAAAATAGTCAACAAAGTTATAGCAAACTATATGATAAAATTAAACATATAGAAACCCAGTAAAGCATAATTTTATGAATAATCATTATTTCCATTATTACTGGCACTATTATCATTATCATTATCATTACATTCAATTGCATTTTCAATATCTGAAAGTAATTTGACATCTGATTTAGCAACATAATCAGATAAAATACTTATTTTATTAGATATATCTGATTTTTTTTCATTTATTGTTTCATTAATTTGTATAATTTTATCATTTTTTTTATCTTTAGCAGAAACTAAAATACTTTCTACTTTTTGGATATATTCTTGACTATCGTCATCATTTGAAATATTTTTTATTTTATTTTTAATTTCATTAATAAATACAGATTCAGTATTATCAGAATTATTATCGGTAATTGTTTCAGAATTATTATCAGGAGAATTATTATCTAAATAATCTTTTAATATTTTTTTTAATATTGGTGCATCTGAAACATATGTTTGATATCTATTAAAAAAATCGACAGCTGCATCGTAACCATTAGTATTACGTTCATTTCTTGGTGTATTTAATGTTAAAGATATTTCATCATGTAGTTTTTTAATTTCACTATATGCGGTATATGTTTTGTTTACATTAACATCTATTTTTTTAAAATTTTCTATTAGAGATATAATAGTTAACATAAGATTAATAAATCCAACAAATAAAGAAACCCATTTATTAAATTCAAGTGGAATATATCCAGTATTTGATATTGATAAAAAACCACCTAAACCAGACAGTACGATAATTGGAATTCGATACCATCTTAGTTTTTTTCTATATACTAAATGTGCTTTTTGATATTCTTTAAATAGTCTATTTGAATTTTTTTGTAAACTTTCTAAGATTTTTTCGTGATTATCATTCCAATAATTATTTTTAACAACATAATTTCTACTTTTAAGTAAATTATCTTTGTTAACTTCAACCATGTCTATAATGTTTTCTTTGTTCATAAGACAAATATAATTATAAATTATAAATTTAATTTTGGTTTGACTGAAAAAATATTATTTTAACTATTGGTGTTGTATAAAAAATACCTGTATGTGCCATATTTCATTTATAGTTGGTTTTGGATTTTTATAATAAACATAATTAAAATTATCATGTTTAAATATATTAAAAATAAAATTAACTAAAATATTATTTATAATATTATTATCGATATCATCAG
>JACCDO010846372.1_pt1 | contig 14658 bp, 16 predicted proteins | sample 7446101 | NCBI WGS metagenome assembly JACCDO01 (sample SAMN15323440, study PRJNA562643) | freshwater metagenome | isolation source: river surface water | place: USA:Blue River Watershed | collected 2017-08-16
ATCTTCTATATTTTCACCATACCCAAGTTTTACTCTTGGCCACTAATTATATTTCTATATTAGTTTGGTAATAGAAGCTTTAGGGATTCCCAGCAATTTGATAGTGTTGCAAGTATAATTATTGGGTGAATATAATTATACTTACTAGCAACTGTTAAATATCTTATATTGAAATAATATTAATTATAGATTTGAAGTATCAATATAGATATATGGAAAACTAAGGAGGTTATCCTATACATATCCATATAGTATAGGTCCGTTGCTTTTCAACCCTTTATTCAAAGGTAATTTGAGGGTTACCAGTAAGGTAAACGTCTTGTGCGCCGTAAGCGACTAATTGCATTAAACCACCACCCATTGTGTTATTATATATTATTGGTTTAGAAAAAAAAAATTTATTTTTCGCAAAAAAATAAATTTATATATTTTACATTAAAACCCAGTTTTTTCATATTTAAAACTAGTATTTTCATATTTAATCTATATAAAAAATTTTTTAATTTAAAAGTTGTTTTAATTAATTCTATATATATGAATAATTGTCAATTTAAATTTAAACCAGACAAAATAAAGTATTTATCAAATATAGATACTTTGGATAGCACACACAAAAAAACTATCGAAAAATTCAACAACAAACGTGATGATGTTCCTAAAAAAAGTAAATATTTGGACAAACTTAAATATGATTTGGAAGAACTTGATAAAACTAGTATTTCTAATTCAAACTATATTAGTCAGAGAGCCAAATTGTTAGAAGATATAGGAATGTTAGAAGAAGAAATAGCTACTGTCGAAAACTATGAGGATGAAATCGATTACTATAGTAAAACATATGATATACTTTTTAAATACTATGATATAATTGATGGATTAAATCCAAAAGAAATAGAGGAGACACAAGAAGCACTAAGAAAAAGTGTTACTTACAGTAGTTCTGTGGATAATATTACTTCTAATAGTGTTATTGTTGAAAATATTCCCAACAATAATTTTGTTAATGATCCAATCGATAGTTTGTTTTTAAATTCCCCCTCTAATTCTACAGTTCATTTTGATACTGAAACAGAATCTTATCTCCGAACAGAAACAAATTCTGATGTAATGACAAATTTACATAAACCAAATGCAGAATCTACAAATAATTTTAATATTGATGGTATAGAAATTTTTAATTCTAAATCTAATAAATTAGATTTACTTAATCAACTTTCTAAAATGAAACGTAAAGAAAAGAAAACAACAAGAAAGCGTGTAAAAAATGTAGAATCTTTAGTAAAAGACAATAATAATATTTTTGATTATATTGACTCAAATAAAATTAATCAAGGAAACAGTCCTATAGAAAATAGTAATGTTATCAAACATGATAGAGCATCTTTATATGAAGATTATAAGATTGTATTAGAAGGATATATATCAAAAAAAAAAAATACTAAACCATGTATAAATTGTGGTATTGATAAAATTTTAATTTATAATGAAGGAATATATGCATGTATGAAATGTGGTGAAGTAGAAAACTGTATTGTTGAAAGCGAAATAACAAATTATAAAGATCCAATGATCGAAAAACCAACATTTCCTTATAAAAGAAAAAATCATTTTTGCGAGTGGAATTTAATTCTTAACTGCTCGCTAGAGTGGATCTTAAAAAGATTTGCTAATGTTAATTACTTGATTTAATTTAATATTATTCAAGTTTTTAATGTGACATGTCCAAATTGCGGGAACAGATTTAAATCTAATTACCACTCGGTCATAGTTTATCAAATAATAAAAAATTTTTTATTTATTTGATAGTTGTAATATGATTGAGGACACGGATAACACCCGTACCCAATGGTAAAAATATTAGATTTGAAAAATCCAATCCGCAGCCAAGATTTCAAATTTAGATTTGGAATAAGGTTCAGAGACTAGATGGATATGGGCGGATAACAAAATTATTTGTATCTGCATAAGGTATAGTCCACACCTTAATTGATTTATATATTAAATATTTTATGGGTTAAGTCAGTTCCAAGCAAAGGAATCAACTGAGATTCCTGAACAAGTTATTGATGTGATTAAAACAGAACTAAAGAAAAATAGAATTAAATCTATTGATTATTCACAAATTTCAAAAGTAAAAACTATTTTAAAAAAACTTAAATTAAATGACTATTATGAACATATTGCTTATATAATTTCAAAAATTACTGAAAAACCAGCACCATCAATTAATAGAGAAACTGAAGAAAAATTAAAAAAAATGTTTGACAAAATACAAGAACCCTTTGAAAGACATTGTCCTAAAGATAGAATTAATTTTTTATCTTATTCATATGTTTTACATAAATTTTTCCAATTATTGGAACTTGATGAATATGTTAAGTGTTTTCCATTATTAAAGTCAAGAACAAAATTAAGAATACAAGATGATATATGGAAATGTATTTGTAGAGATTGTTCTTGGCAATTTTATCCAAGTGTATGAAAAAATATGTATTATAATTATTATAAATTTTATTCTTTTTCTAAAATTTATATATAACAAGATTTTATATATAAAACCTATGTCCAATTCTAATACGTTAACTATAAATGAAAATTCATCTAACCCAGTTAGTAATGAAATAATAAATAAACCAATTCAAGTTATTAAAACAGTACAACCTATTGATACTGATTTAACCCAAAATACCCGTTCACATCTTAAAAATAAACTTTTAAATGAACTAGATCAAATTCAACATATACCTATTGAAAAACCTACTTTTGATGCTAATTATATTATGATGAATAGAACTATTAAATTTTTATTAAATTTTCTTATATCATTTATTTTCTTAAAATATGTTATTGGTAAATATCCTACAATATCTATGAATCAGTTAATTTTGTTATTCTGTACAATAAGTTCTGTTCTTTTATATGTACTTGATTCAGCTTATCCATCATGCAATATCTAAACTAAATTATGAATTAATTTATTTTTAATTAAAACAATTTAAATAAAACAATATAAGTATAGTTATACAATATGTCAAATTTAAATCCTAATGAAGATTATCTTGATGAAGATAAACCTTTTAGTCAATTAGTTAAAAAACAAAATTTTTGTGTTTTATCAATGTTGACTCCAAATTCATTCCCTGAAGATAAACGTGATCAATATAAAGACCAAAAAATTCTTGGTGTTAAAATTCGTGGTGTTTTTGAAACATATGATCAAGCAAAAGCTCGTTGTGAACAACTTCAAAAACTTGATAAATTCCATAATATTTTTGTAGGAGAAATTGGCAAATGGCTTCCTTTCAATGTTGATATTTCTACTATGCAAACTGAAGATGATCCTGTATATCGTGAAAAATCACTTAATACTTACATGAAGGCTTATAAGGATTCACTTAAAGAAGAAGAAGTAACTGAAAAACAAAGAAAAGAAGAACAACTTAAGGGTGCAAAAGTTGTTACAGGAAAAACTGATGCTCCTGATTACACAGGTATTGGTAATCCCGAACCTTCAATTCCCGGTCAAGTTCCTCCTCCTATTCCTTCAGCTGAATCAATAGGTGTTACTGAAGAAGAACAAGTTGAAAAAGTTCAAAAATATGCTAATGCTTCAGAGGAGGGTGGTTTAGATGAACAAATTGAACAAAATAGACAAGAAAAGGTAAAGATCCAAGAAGAACTAAATCAAAGTAAAACAAACATGAAAGATTTAGAAGATAAGTTAGCTACAATTAATCAATTATATGCTGAACTTAAGAAGTAAATATTTTTCAAATAATTAATATATTTTAATTCATATATTAATATATAAATGAATTTTGTTAAAGGACTATTTATAATAACTTTCATTGTGGGTATAGTATTATTAACTGTTTATTTTATGTCAAAATCTGAACTTTCTGCAAGATGTGATCAAAAAATAATATATAAATATTTACCAAGAACACTTGAAGAAGAGGAAACTGATCCAATATATGTAACACAAATATTTAAAACCATGTTTACTCAACCATCAGTTTGGATTGATTCAACATATCAAGACACAATTAGAAAAACAGAAGCTATCAATAAATATTTTATTTCTCAACTTTAATTTTGAAATTAAACAAATTAAACAAATTAATCAAATTCTTCACATTCAATACATTGCCATTTACCATGTTTTTCACAAATAGACATTTTTTTGTATGAAGCTTTTATATATCTTTTACCAAAAAAGTAAATAAAATAAATAATAATAAAATAATCAACTATATTTAACTCCATTTCTATAATAGGTTTATATTTAAAATTTTTTGAATATAAACAATAATCAGACTTCTTTTCTCTAAATATATTTTCAATAACTAGATAACAAAGCCTCATATTAGTTATTGGTATTAAATTGTTGTGATAAAAATTCATATCTAATATAAGATACTTAGTTAAATAATTATTACTCAATTATAACTATTTTTCAACTTTTTCTATTTTCATAGCTGGAGGAGCAGATTTCTTTTTACACATATCCATAATATCGAATGTTCTATGTTTCTTTTTCCAGTTTTTATCATAGTTTCTATTATGATAATCTACAAATTGTTTACAACCTATCATACCACATGATTCATTTTCTGCTTTGTACCAATAAATTTTTTCTAAAAAACTGGCTCTTGCACCACGATTTACAATAACCATTGCACCATAATCATTAGTTAATTCTTTAAAAACTGCTCTAAAAGCATCAAATGTAGGAAACATACCTGCATAGTGGTCATATAATCTTTTTAAATTTGAATAGAAATCTTCTGCTAACAAAAAAATATAATCAAAGTTACATCTTAATTCTGGAGTAATACCTAAAGGGAATTGCATAGTAAGTAAATACATTAATCTATAGTGTCTACCATTGAAAAGCAATTCCATAATTGGTTGATCTTTCATCCAAGAACCTTTTTTACTTAAACAATCGTCCATCAGAATAAAACCTCTTGGATCAATAATTTTTCCTTCTTTTGCTTTATCTGCTTGTTTTTCAATCATTTTGTCTTGTCTATACAATAATTTTTCTATAGTTTCACTTTTATATTCATAATGAATATAAGTATCTGGAAAGAAATCAGAATAAAATGGTGGATTAGCCATTTTTTCTGTTGGTGCTATTATTATACCTACAGGTATATCTTTGAAATGTTTTAAAATTGAACGACATACCCATGATTTACCTGATGCTCTTTTTGCTATCATTACTATTGCAGGATTTTCACACATTGTTGATAACTCAAATCTCTTTATAGGTAAACTCATATTACCTCCAACTCTCACGTCTTTAGTAGCCATATTATCTAATATACATATATTAAATAAAAATTTTAAAATTTAATTCCATATCTTAAAGAATTTTTCTGGGCGACAAAAATATTTTGATTAGATAATTTATCTATATGTCTTTTAACTTCAGTTAAATTTGTCATAGGATTATTGTATTTAACCTCAACACTTTGATTTCCAAATGAATTATTAGGAATTGATATACCATTACCAATTTTACCTAATCTGTATTTAGATTGACCTACTTTTTCTTTTATACTTGAAATTTCATTTTGAGATAAATTACCATTTGGTAATAAGTAATTTACCTGAACTAATGGTTTTGGATTAGATTGAATAGGTAAAATAGATTGAGTAGGTTGAACAGGTAAAATAGATTGAGTAGGTTGAACAGGTAAAATAGATTGAGTAGGTTGATAATGTAAATTTTGCTTTGTTAAATTATTAACATCTGCTAAACTAAATTTTGGTATTTCAATATCATTTACTGGCTGATTAATTATAATAGTACCACCAGTAATATTTTTTTCTGAATCAACATTATCATCATCCCAGGTTGCCAATAAATAAACAAGTAATATTATTATTCCAGTTAACAAAACTGATTTTGTTATATCACCTCCATAAATATTACCATTTCTAACAATGTCATAGTTAATAATAATATATATAACTACAAATAAACATAAAGTAATTAAAATTATATAATTTACAAATATTGATTTAAAATCTAATTCATTTCCAGAATTATCCATTATATATATTTATCCTATATATTTTTTATTTTACCATTGAATCGTAAAATGATTCCATCTGATTAAAATTTTCTGGTAATTTCGATTTTTTATTTATTTTTACTTCAACATTCTTTTTACCACCTGTAAGTTCATTTAATTTATCTGCTGGTTTTGCTCTTATTGCTGGAGGACTTGTCACATCTAATAGACTTGTTTTTGACATACTTACTTTTGAATCATTTACTGCACTTGTTATTTCTGAATCATTACCACCCATTAATTCACTTAATTCTTTTGATTTTATTGTTGATCTTGTAATATTATCAGAGTCTTCTGATGTATTATCAGAATCAACTTCTACTTTTTTATTTTCATTTGATTTTTCTGATTCATTTTCTGATTCATTATATGATTCACTAATAATTTCTTCATCAGAATTATTACCTCCATCCTGTACACCCCCCTTTATCGAATCACTTAAATCTACATTTGTATCAGAGGTCTCAAGTAGACTCTCCTTCTCTTTTTCTTTTTCAATAAAATTTACTAATTCTTCTCTAGTATTAGCGGGATTATCTTTTTCAATATTTGCAAATTCTTCAGAAGACTCTTCAATTGTAGCTACAGCAGGTCTGTCTCCGTATTTTTTATTATTAATCATATCATAAACTAATTTTTTAACATTAGCAAGTTCTTGATCAAGATTGTTATCTTTCTTTGTAAATTCTATATTTAAATAATCTTCAAGAATTTGATTATAAGGAAGTGATTTTTTAATAGCCATTTCGATACATGATTTAATAATATCAAAAATATCTTTTTTATTTGCTCTACTATTATAAAATAATTCTGGATTCTCTTTAAAATATTCACATGACAATATGTAACATTTATGTATATAATCTTTTATACTTATTTGTTCATAAATAGCATTATCTGTATAGATAGATTCTTCTATTTTTGGATCCCATGTTAAAAACAGAACATAACTTTTAAATGATGCTCTTATTAAATTGTCAAAAAAATCAGAACATCCAGATCTCATTTTTATTCTTGCATATTCTTCCTCAATTTCATGATTATTTAATTCTTTTATACCATCTAGAGTTTTTTTAAAAATATTTATAACACCAGGGTTAGAAATTTTTGCTCCTCTTTTATTTTTTTGTTCAATTTGATCATAAACATTTTCTGAATATCTAAACATACCCTTAATTCCATGAAAAATATGAGGAACAAGAATACCACAAAGATAATTATTAAATTCATTTTTACATTCTACTAAATATCTAAAATCCATTGTATATTAATAAAATATTTATATATTTTTATATTGAAAAATAAACATATTCAACTTACTTAAAATAATATAAAATAATACCACTTAAATATTTTAATATGACAAGTTTTTCATCAAATAAACTTTTAGCTAAACAAATTAATAATATTATTCATAATTACGAACTTAAATCATTGCTAAATTCTTATGGACTCGAAGCTCATCAAGTATGTTGGGAGGACACTGCGAGAACTAAAAATTCTTCTATGGGTCCAAATATTTCAGATATGACATTAAGAGCTGAAGAAACTGATATGCCTGTAATTCGTAGACCAAACTTTGCAGATATCACAGTCGATCACCCCATTGATAAGTTTAATGTTACAATTGGAAATGAATCTGGAAATGAACTTTCTAGAATTTGTTTTAAAGAATATCTAGAAAATATAAATAAATACACTGGAAATAACAATATTTCCAAACTAATTGATGAAAATGATTTAGTAATTTTATGTTCAACTCAAGCATGTATGTTACCGGCTTCTGATGCTGAAGTTAATTTTAATGTAAGAATGTTTAACTATCAAACTAGAACCAATAATCCAGCTGTGCTTGTAATAATTAGTTCAAATCAAGGGACTAGTACACAAATTTTAGATTCAAAAACCACAGATATATTATTCAATTCTAAAAGTAAAGCCTATGATTTTGTTGCTGAAAGATTAAAAGAAGAACGTAAAAGACTTGGAAAAGATTTAAATTCTCCAATGTCTGATGAAGAAAAAGAAAGAAATGTTTTATTTATATATCAAATTCCATTAAAAGTTAAGGAACCTGAAAGACCAAAATTTGTAACAAAATCACCTAAAGCTAGTTATATTTCATCGTTAACATCTAGTTCAGTTTTGTATGATTCATATACAAACAAAGAAGTAAATTTTTCTGATAACGATTATGAAGAGGGATTTGATGATTTACCATTAAGTAAGTGTAATTATTCTCTTGATTATTTGGTTAATTATTTACCAAGCAGTTGCAAAATAGTTTTAAATGAATCCGAATGTTTATCAGATTCTGAAGAGGTTATTAGTAATTGTGCTATGGATACTAGAACAATAGAAGGTTTACCTAAAGTAAAATTAGGATTAGACAATGCAATGTTAAGAGTAAGTACAGAATCCAAAGGAGATTTTATTGGAACCAATGGACTTGCATTAGAACGTGATTTTAGATATCCAATTAGATGTACACTTCAATATTATTGGATCACTGATTCTTCTGAACTAAATGAAAACCAAATTAAACAGATTTCTGAACAATTAGAAAAGTTTTACTCACATTCATCAAATAAATCATCTTTAGTTATGTCAGATACTAATAGACCTACTGAACCAAAAATTATTAATGATCCGATTATACCCAATCCAAATTTAACAATTAAACCATTAAATTCCGCAATTTAATTTATAATTATGTTTTTAAATTTAAAAATTAGACGAATACTCATCTGATTTTATCTAAAAAATAAATTTTACATCTGGAATCATCTGAAATTTTATTATTTTTTCTTAATATTTTTAAATATAAATTGTTAAAATAAAAAAAAATTTATATTTTTACTTCATCTCTCTCTCTCAAATTAAAACAAAAAATTATATATTTTTATTAAAAGTTAATAGCAAAACAATTAGCAAAATATATGTAAAAAAAGTAAATAAGAAGACGAGCGGAAAAAAGTAAAAATTAGCGGAAAAAGCGGAAAAATTAGCGGAAAAACGGAAAAATAGCGGAAAAATAAACTAATATAAAAAATATTATTTTACTTAATAAGTATATATATGGTTAATTATACCTGTGAAAAGTGTAATAAAAATTTTACTAGAAAAAATGATTTAGTTTATCATACAACAAATAAAAAGAAACCGTGTCAACCATCTAATCCAATTTTAATCCAAAATAATCCAGTTAATCCAAATTTAATCCAAATTAATCCAGATTTTTCCGATTCTGAAAACGTTCAAAACGAGAAAAAAAAAGCATGTTGTTCATATTGTAGTAAATATTTTTTTAATGGTGCAAATTTGAATAAACATATTAGAAATAGTTGTAAAGTTAAAAAATTAGAAGATGAGAAGAAAGAAAATATTTTTAATAGTTTGATTGAAAAAGAAAAAATTAATAATCTATTAAATATGTATGAAAAACAAAATAATATTATTGAAGAAATAAAAAAGAATAATAAAGAATTAAAAAAAAATAATGAAGAACTAAATAAAAAAAATGAAGAATTAAATAAAAAAATTGAAGAAATTGTTAAAAAAAATACAGGTAATACTCAAAATATTACAAATAATATTCAAATTATAAATAATAATTCATATAAAATAAATCCATTTGGTAAAGAATCTTATGATAAATTAAATAAAAAAGACATATTAAAAATAATGACAGATATTAAGAACAACGGAAAACACTGTTTTAATAAACTCATCGACTTGATTCACTTTAATATAAATATACCAGAAAACCAAAATATATATATGGGTGATTACAATAGAGGAAAATTTATGGTACATGATGGAACTAATTGGAATTTATCTCAGAATGAAGAATTTATTATTTTTCAGGTTTTAGAGCATGTAAGAAAATTATATTTTAGTAAAATAGATGATGAAGAGTTTGAAAAAAAGTTTGAAAATGATAAAAACTTTAGAAACGAATTTAATACAACATTCAAAAAATACTATGATTATGTTTTTGATGAAATAGATGATGCCTACTTGTCAAACCAAGAATTACAAAAAAAGATCGATTTTAAAGAATTAATGAATAATGAGGTAAAAAACAAGTTATATAACAAAAAGAAATTTGTCCTTAATACATATGAAAAAAATAAAAACAATCTACTGCTTTAGTATTATATTTTCAATTTTAAATTTAGATCAATTATCATCTGAATTTTAATTAAAAAATATATTTTACATCTGGAATCATCTGGTTTTTATATAAAAGTTTTATAATTTTTTTTATAAAAAAAAAAAATTTATTTTTTTCTTCATCTCTCTCTCAAGTTTAAAAAATTATGTATATTTTTATATAAAGTATTATAGTAAACAATAAGAAAAAATGTAAAATATAAAAAGTATATAAGAAGAACGACGGAAAAATGACGGAAAAACGGAAAAAATGACGGAAAACGGAAAAATAACGGAAAATTAAAAAACATATAAAAGATAATATTTTGTTATTCATATATAAATGGTTAAATATATATGTGAAATTTGTAATAAAAACTTTACTCGTAAGAGTGATTTAATTTATCATACTGAGAAGAAAAAGAAACCATGTCAACCAATAAACCAAATTTTACCAAATATGAACCAAAATAGAACCAAACTGAACCAAACTGAACCAAAATATAACCAAACTGAACCAGAATTTTTAAAAATAGACCATTGTACATTGATTGAAAATAAATTAATTAATTGTAATCATTGTTTAAAGACTTTTGTAAATATATCATCATTAAAAAGACATTTAAATGGTCGTTGTAAAGTTAAAAAATTAGAAAATGAGAAAAAAGAAAATATATTTAATAATCTAATTGAAAAAGAGAAAATTAATAATATATTATATTTGTATGAGGAACAAAATAATTTAATTCAAGAACTTAAAAAAAATAATGAAGATTTGAATAAGAAAAATGAAGAGTTAAATAAAAAAATAGAAGAAGTTCTTAAAAAAAATATAGGGAATACCCAAAATATTACAACTAATAATACTCAAATTATAAATATAAATAATCCAAATAAAATAAATCCTTTTGGTAAAGAATCATATGATAAATTGAATAAAAAAGATATATTGAAAATAATGACGGATATTAAAAACAATGGTAAACATTGTTTTAATAAACTTATTGATCTTATTCATTTTAATGTAAATATACCCGAAAACCAAAATATATATATGGGTGATTATAATCGAGGAAAATTTATGGTTCATGATGGAACAAATTGGAATTTATCACAAAACGAGGAATTTATAATTTTCCAAGTATTAGAACATGTAAGAAAGTTATTTTTCAGTAAAATAGATGATGAAGAGTTTGAACAAAAATTCGAAAAAGACCAAGTTTTTAGAAATGAATTTAATACAACATTCAAAAAATATTATGATTATATATATGATGAGGTAGAAGATGCTTATCTTACAAGTAAAGAATTACAAAAGAAGAAAGATTTTAAAGAACTAATGAATAATGAAGTTAAAAATAAATTATATAATAAAAAGAAATTTGTATTAAATACTTACGAAAAAAATAAACATAATTTATTAATTTGATATATAGAGTATATATCTATAAAATTGTAACAAGAATATTATTAATTTTATATTCAACAAATGCATTTGGAAATTTTAAATTTAAAATTTTGTCCAAATCTAAATCATTCATTGTAAAACAATTTTTAAAAAATGCAATTTTATTTTCTTGTAATTTAAGTTCTGATTTGTTAAATTTAATTGAATAACAATGGTTGTCAAATAATAATTCAATTAATCCATATGGTATACTGTATGAAAGGACTTGTTGATTAGTTTCAATATTTTTTTTAACAATTGTATCTATATTTTTAATATAGGTAATTAAATAATTTATGTTAACATTTTCTTGGACTTCGTTCCACCATTTATTTATTGTTTCTTTTTCGATATCTTCTTTGTTTAGAATTAGACCAAGATTGTGTTGGTTACCTTTATCATCAGTATAAATTACTTGATTGTTTTCAATAGAATATTTTGATATATTTTCTAAATTTTCTAACTTTTCCATTTGATATATTTGATATATTAGATATATTAGCAAATAGGTTAGTCTTTAAGTATAAAAAATTTTTATAAAAGATAATAAATTTTATGATTTCTACCTGAGACAAGATCAGCTCTATGAGAGTGAGATACTAAAGCAAGATGTTTCCAAAAAAGATAACTACGGTTTAAATAAGGAATTGGATTATTAACACATTTAAAAATTTTATTTTCGAATCTGATACTTACAAGTGGATAAATTTCTTCTTTAAAATAATAATATTTATTGATCCAATCAATATGATTACCAGAGATTTTTCCATCAATCAATTCCTGATAGACAATTATATCAATAAAATAATCAGAAGAATCAAAATAGTATGCTCTAAACATATAAGGTTTTGATTTATCAAATATATTTGGATTGTAGTGTTCAATAATTTTTATTTGATTATTTAATAAAATTAGATCATTAACAAACATTTTTTTAATTTTAAAATAAGATTCTAATGGTATAGCAATATCAATATCATCATCCCATGGAATAAATTTTTCGTTTCTACAAGCACCAAGAAGTGTTCCACCATCTAACCAATAATCAATATTATGAATTTCAAGAAATTTAGTAGTTGAAACAAGAATTTCAAGTAATTTATCAATTTGTTTTCTAGTCATTAATGGAATTTTTTCAAGTTCTGAATTTAATTTAATTTGAACATCTGATTGTAAAAAATTTTTAATAGTTTCTTGTGGATAATTATATTCTTTATTGATTTCTTCAAGTTTATTAATGTTATTCATTCTATAAATTATACAGAAAAAATATAATTTATAAGGAGAGAAAAAGAAAATTTATCTAAGGGTAAAATATATTTTTTTGTTTCTATCTGCTTTCATATGTTTAAAATGTGCATGTGAAGCAACTGCTAAATCTTTCCAAAACCAATATGTATTATTTAAAAAAGCATCTGTATCATTAATAGACCAATATTTTCTACCTTCAAATTCTAATTTTTTTAATGGATAAATACAATCAAAAGGATAAGCAAATAAATATTTCCATCCAGCGATATTAGAAACATAAGTTTGGTTTTCAATAGGAAAATAGTTCATTAAATCAACAAATACATCACGATCAAATATTCCATCCATATGAAAAGTTTTTAAAAGGAAAGGTTTTGTTTTATCAAGTGGTGAATCAGTACCAATTTCCGTAAACTTGATATCATATTTTTTACAAACCCGATACTTAACTCCTTTTACATATACTTTAGGATATGTTTTGATAATTTGTTTAATTTTAATATAAGAATCATAAGGAATAGCTAAATCAACATCATCATCCCAAGGAACAAATTTACCATTTCTACAAGCACCTAACAATGTACCACTATCCATCCAATAAGTGATACCATTGTCATCAAGAAAATCAACAGTTTTTTCCATTAATTTAATAAGTGATTTAACAGTAGCATCATCAAACATTTTAATTTTTTTAAGTTCAGAACCATCACAAATTTTATATTCAGGATTTTCCATATATTCAAGTGTAGAATTAGGGTATTTATAATGATTGTTAATTTTTTTAAGATATTCCATTTTTTCATTTTGGTTCATACATTTATTTTCAATTTGTTCAACTGATTCGGAAGAGGAATTAGATAAATTATCAGTAGAAGAATCAGACATGAATTATATTATAAATTAAGATTATATTATTTATAATTAAAAAGTAAAAAATTAATTAGTGTTACCACCTCTTGTTCCATAGAAGTCAGCTTGGTTAGGAGTCATACAAACACATCCATAACCATCTTGGTAATTCATACCTGAATAGTTATTAGCAACATATTTTTGAGCATAGTCACAATTGGATTCATCTTTATCAGTAAGTTTGAAAGGAGGAGCATATTGGGCAGGGCAACAGTTAGGTGAAATTTTAAAGTAGGTAGGATCATATTGAGCAACAGATCCTTCTGGGTCTAACATATAAGTTCTTTCGAATTTTTGTCTAAGAATCTTATCATCAACCATTTTGGTGATTACATCAACTTCAGGATCTTTAGCATTTGCAGTCCATTTATAACCTCTGTTATCATAAACATCTTTTGCACTTCCAGTACCTTGAGCATTATTTTGATTAATACCAGTATCAGAAGAAGGTCCCATAGTAGGGGAAGGTCTAGATTTATATAAACCAGGAGCTTCTTTTTGACTATAATCTAATCTTTCAGCATTTTCAAATGCATTATTGTATACAAAATTTTGTGAGTTAACAAAACCTTCTTTAGCTACAAATTGGTTGTCTCTGAATTTTTGATTATATAGATAAACCAATACGACTAATAAAATTAAACAAATGATAATTTCGCGTAACTTATACATATTATATATTATAAATATAAATTAATACTAGAAAAATAAAAAATAATGACTATATATTTTTTACATCAAAAAATAGAATTATATTAAAATTATAGTTTATTTATAAAAATTTTTAATTAAACCTAATGGTATTCTGTA
>JACCDO010162236.1_pt1 | contig 14657 bp, 14 predicted proteins | sample 7446101 | NCBI WGS metagenome assembly JACCDO01 (sample SAMN15323440, study PRJNA562643) | freshwater metagenome | isolation source: river surface water | place: USA:Blue River Watershed | collected 2017-08-16
ATAAATAATTAGAAATAATATCATGAAATAACATATAAAATGAATTAAATCATCATTGAATATAGTAATTACATAAATTACAAAGCATTTCACTTTATAAATCAACAGTATTGAATCATTTTACAACTATTTACTTCATTACTTATTGGCCCCAAGTGAAAAAAAAGTCCCCAGACCGTTATGTATACAAAGAAGATCAAAAAATTACATACGAAATCAATCATATCATCATTCTACATCATACTTACATACATTACAAATCATTTCACTTTACAAATCAACTATACTGAAGCATTTTAGTACTATTTACTTTCGTACTTAACCATGTCAATAAGACTTCAAGATTCTTATGAATGGTAAACAATGTTGAATAAAAAGTAAAGAAAGTAAGTATACTTTGAAATAAAAGTTGTGACAAATGTCGGGATCAACTAGGTATGCTCGGGATCTGGTAAGTAAACATTCTCAATACTAGTATATACAGAATATGATCGAAATTGTTGAGTATATAAGTGCGGGTAATGAGAGTAAGAGAGTAAATAATGTTGGGATCCAATAAGCAATATGTTGCGATTGATTAAGTTATGTTGGGTATATAAATAATTATTAAATGCAATCATAAAATTTTAGTTTCATGATCTCATGTAATTTTTTCTTAAAGTGTATGCAGAGCAAATAATATGTTATAAAAAAATTAATATGTTCGGAATTTGTATATACATGAAAAAAAGAGTATAAGTATATTTGCGATTGAGTAAATGATGTCGGGATTGGGTATAATTATGTTTGGCATTATGTATATAGGAGCGGGACTTAGTTGATCGGAATTAGCAAACCACCGGAAACAAATTGATTCTTTAAAATGATTAAACAAGGTTCTATCGAAGGAATCAAAATAAATAACCAGGTTTATATAAATATTAAGACTATAATAAATAGGTTAAGGTTTATTAAAACAAGAAAATGCTAACATGATTAAAAATAATAAAATTACCGTAAGTTATTAATTAGAAGTAAAAAAGATAAAAACAGATTCTTTTATTAATCAATTGAATTATATATGGTACAAAGTAGATTTAAAACCAATATTATTTCGACTATTTTACAAAATTGTGAATATGTTCATCTGAGGCCGGAATTCCTCGATGCGGAATTCCAGAAAATACGTACAACAAAAAAGAATTCTCGGCACAAATAATATAAGATAGAACAATGTCCCAAATTCATCCAGAGACTACATCTCCTTCATCAAATGCATCAAGTGCAGTTGCAAAACCAATTCATCCAGAAACTATTGCATTACATGGTGGTGATTATAGAAGTGATCCAACAACAGGTGCTGTAGCAGTACCAATATATCAAACAACATCATATCAATTTAAAGATACACAACATGCAGCAAATTTATTTTCCTTATCAGAATTTGGTAATATTTATACCAGAATAATGAATCCAACAACTGATGTTTTAGAAAAACGTATTGCTGCATTAGAAGGTGGTGTTGCAGCATTAGCTGTTGGTAGTGGACAAGCAGCAAGTGCATTCTGTTTACAAAATGTTGCAAGAGCTGGTGATAATATTGTTGCATCAACAGATCTTTATGGTGGTACTGTTAATTTATTTAAAAATACATTAAGAGATCAAGGTATTGAAGTACGTTTTGCTGATCCTATTGATCCAAGTAATTTTGAAAAATTAACTGATGATAAAACACGTGCATATTATGGTGAATCACTTCCTAATCCATTTTTACGACCATTTCCAACAAAAGAAGTTGCTGATATTGGTAGAAAATATGGTATACCATTAATTATTGATAATACTGCTGCTCCAATTATATCAAAACCATTAGAACATGGTGCAGCTATCGTTATGCATTCATTAACAAAATATATTGGTGGTCATGGTACTTCAATTGGTGGTATAATTGTTGATGGTGGAAATTTTGATTGGAAAGCACAAGGTGGTAAACGTCAACCATTTTATAATGAAGGAGATCCATCTTATGGTGGTGTTGTTTGGTCAGATGTTGTACCAGTTCTTACAGGAGCAAATATACCATTTATTATTCGTGCTCGTGTTGTATTATTGCGTGATCTTGGTGCTGCATTATCTCCATTTAATTCATGGCAAATAATTCAAGGTCTTGAAACACTTCCACTTAGAATAAGACAACATAATTCTAATGCTGCTATTATTGTTGATAGTCTTAAAGTTAATCCAAAAATTGAAAGAGTAATATATCCATCTCTTTATGATGGTGAAGTTGGTCGAAGAGCACAATATTATTTAAAAGGTGGACATGGTGCACTAATTGGTATTGAATTAAAAGGAGGAGTAGAAGCAGGGAAAAAATTCATTAATAATCTCAAATTAATTTACCATGTTGCAAATATTGGTGATTCTAGAACTTTAGCTATTCATCCAGCAAGTACAACTCATCAACAGCTTAGTCCAGAAGATCAACTTAAAGCTGGTGTAACACCTGGTTATGTTAGATTATCTATTGGTATTGAGCATTCTGATGATATTCTTGCTGATATACAACAAGCTATTGATTCTATATAAATTACAAAAATTGTTAGAATATAAGTCTTACATCGTCAATCTAATTTTAATTAAATAATTTCATTCTAATTTCAATTATCGACAATTTAATTTATACTAAATTTCTCTAGAACATCATTACAATATTCTATATTAAATACAAAACCATATAAAATTATTATACAAAGCCATTACTATCATAGAATTTGTTAAATGATTACTATTATTATCATGAATTAAATTTGAAATTCGGATTCAAAGCTTTAAGAGCGGTCCAGGTCCTATTTCCGGATTTCAGTCACTATCCCAGTATCATGAACAGAAATCAAGTTGATATAATCATAATTGATACAAAAACATTATAGGATGTTTTCATTTCGTCGTATTAAATCAAGTTTGTATTATCCAATAATACTATCTATTTTATCATTAAAGTCATTAGAAAATAATATAAGTTACAATGATAAGGAAGATACTAATAAAGAATTAAAAATATATACTGAAAAAGAAGTATCTACTCATACAACAAAAGAGACAGGTATATGGGTTATATATGATAATAATATATATGATATAACAAAATTTATACCAAATCATCCTGGTGGACCAGACAAAATAAAATTAGCATCTGGTAAACATGTAGAACCATTTTGGTCAATTTATCCTCAACATTATAATTCAAAATTACCAAAAGAATTATTAGAAAAAATGAAAATAGGTAGATTACATGATGATGATATACTTAAAAATAAATCAAAAAATAATGAATTAAAAAAAAATGATCCATATTCAAGTGATCCAATAGTATCACCATTATTAAATATTCATAGTGCAAAACCAATTAATGCTGAAGCACCAGGTGTATTATTAACTGATAATTGGATAACACCAGATGATACTTGGTTTGTTCGTAATCATCATCCAGTTCCAATAAATATTGATGAAAATAATTATAAAATAATATTATCTGGTAATGGTATCAAAACTCCAATAGAATTAACATTAAATGATTTAAAAACGAAATATAAACCAACTAAAATTATTTCAACATTACAATGTGGTGGTAATAGAAGAGGTGAAATGAATAAATATGGTATTACATCTGGTACACCATGGGATATATCAGCAATATCAACAGCTGAATGGACAGGTGTTAGATTATATGATATAATGAAATCGATAGGTATATTATATGATGAAGATTTTTTAGAAGAAAATAATATTACAAATGTACAATTTATAGCTATAGAAGGTATGGAAGCTTCAGTATCGTCAAAAAAAGCATTAAGTAAAAATGGTGATGTTATAATAGCATATGAGATGAATGGTAAACCAATACCATATTCACATGGTTATCCATTACGTGTTATTGTACCAGGACATGTTGGTGTTCGTAATGTTAAATGGTTATCAAAAATTGTATTATCTGATGAAGAATCAAAAGGACCATGGCAACGAAGTATGGCATATAAAGGATTTGGACCATCAATAAAAAGTATTGAATCCATAGATGTTGAAAAAATTCCATCATTACAAGAGCAACCTGTACAATCAGCAATAACATATCCATCAATGAATCAAAAATTAATTAAAAATGATACTGAAAAAATTATTGGTTATGCATATAGTGGAGGTGGTAGAGGTATTGTTAGAGTTGATGTTAGTATTGATGGTGGTAATAATTGGATAACTGCGAAATTAAAAGAAGGTAGTGAACAACCATTAGATAAAGCATGGGCATGGACATTTTGGGAAGCAAATATTAAAATTCCTGATAATATTGATAATTTAGAAATTATTTGTAAAGCAACAGATGCTAGTTATAATGTTCAACCTGATAGTATTAAAGGTATTTGGAATTTACGAGGTATTAATAATAATGCATGGCATAGAATAAATGTAAATGTTATTGAAGATAATGATACTGATGATACAGTTGAAGAATAATTAAAGAATTATTATTAGTATTTACAATTATCGTTGTAGTAAATAATTATACCGATTTTTATGTACTGGATCAATTTTCATTAATAATAATATATATTCATTTCTATCATTTAATAATTGTTTTATATTTTCAATCTTATAATTATTGGTTTTGTATATATCAATAATATTAATTAATGATTTTAATGCCCATGTACATTCACTTTCTTCATGTAATAATTCTTTAATTGTTGTTATCATATTAGTTAATATATCATGAAACCAAACTATTGCTGTTTCACACTCGGCATTAGTATTATTATCGTTACTATTATATATAAAATTATTTATAAATTTAAACAAAAATAATAAATACCACCACGAACTCTGATCATCTGGTTCAGTAAATATAGCATTAGTTATAATATCAATTTCTTCATTTACTAAATCTTTCATTATATCTAAATTATAATTATTATTTTTTATTATCAATACTATATATACACTGCGATGATGAAATGCTGAATAATTAGAAAAATTTTCTTTAATTTTTTCATTTGAAAATTCATATTCTAAATCCGGTTTAATATTACCTAATGTGACAATAAATCTTCTATAATTCCAACAATGAAAATTTCTTTGATCTTCCTTTAAAAACAATTTACATAATTCTAATTCTTTAGTAATATCTATATCAAATCTTTCAGCTATCCATTGACGATGATACCATGCACCATAAGATTTTGGATTCTTTTTAATACCTTCAGTAGAAATTAATAATTCTCGATCACGTATTATATCATTCTTAATTTTTTCATTTGGTATATTCAATGATAAATTTGTCTCTATTCCATGTAATGATATTAGTATTTCGCGACGATAATTCCATAACGTAAAAAAATCTGGATTCTTAACTATCATCTTTGTTGTAAACAATAAATTGTCTTCGTTGTATTCTTGTTTTTTTCTTTTATCTATTAATATTTCAAGTAATGAGGTGTATAATTTTGATTTTTCATTGATAGCATTAATCTCATTTTCTGTTAATGGAGAAAATTGTTTCTTACGGCCATGCATTCTATACTGTAACACAATCACCCAATCAAATTTTTAAATATTATGATACTTATTCTGATTACTTTTTGCACTTAACTTTCAGTAGATTCGATTCGTTCAAACTTTCGGACAAGGTCAAGTAAATTTGACGTTCCTCCATGCTGTACCGGCAAAAGAATTTCAAATAAAGGATACACGCTCATATTATTCAAATATCAGAAATTTATAGATTGTGTAAGTCTTTAATATAAAATGGTCTTTATATAAAGTTTTAAAGTCTTTTCTCATTCTTTTTCTCGTACCTCGAAATTTCCAGAGTCCGGACTCGAGAAACAAATTTTTACAAAAAGTTGCACTTTAAAAAAGGTGGGAAAGTTGAACTTATTTCTATCTGACTTCCTTCGTCATCTAATAAAATATATGTTATTATACTATATTTTCATAGCATTATTATTGATAAAATTACCTGTATTAAATGAATCTATTTTTAAAAAGCTGAAGAAATTTAAGTTTCACACTGATAAAGACACATCACTAACATCTTGGGGAAATATAGTTATAACAGAAAATGAACAAATGCTGCTGAATAATATAAAAGAAATAATTCAAAATTATATAAAATCTAATAAAATCAAGAAAACTGATTGGTTATGTAATGCTTTAGATGTTGATATATTACGGTTTTTACGTTTGAATATAAATAATAATAAAAGTGATGATGTGGCATTATCAACATTTAATCATTTAATACTACACAGTAAATGGCGACAAAGTAAATATGGAATTGATAATATAAATAAGTATGGTTATGATCAAATGAATTATTTGAATAATTATATATATTGGTTAGGACAAGATATTTACGGATATCCTACATTATATATAAAATCTCAATTACATGATGGTAAGTATTATAATGAAGATCCCAAGCTTTTTACGGGTTATATTGTTTGGATATTAGAAAATGGTAGAAAAAAATTTGGGGCAAACAAAATTAATGTAATATTAGATAGATCACTACCTATCAATAATAATAATTATACTAATAACACTGTATTTCAAGAAAAACATGATGTAAATGTTATGAAATCGTTAATAGAATTATATAGAACATTATACTCTGAATTATATCCAAATTATCCAGATTTATTAAATGAATTTAAAATATTTCATACATCATGGGTTTTCAATATTTGTTTAGCAATAGTAATGAAAATATTTGATGAAATAACTAGAAATAAATTTAAAGTATACAAAAATGAAAAAGAAATACATAATTTAATGAAAAAGATATTTCCAAATTACATTTTAACAAATGATAAAAAAAATATCAAAAATGATTATGATACAGACACATCGTATTCTGAAATATACTATTTTTTCAATTAATATAATTATAATGTATAAAATGTTTTATTTTGGTTGATTTTCTATCCATTTGTATGCTGCAATTTCACCTTCTTTATATAATTCCATAATTTTATCAGGTGGTGGTGGTTGAAAAACCCATGATATTAAGGTAAATGTAGAATATTTATTTGGTGGTAATGATATATGTGGTTTTCTTTTTGTTAAAATTAATGTTTTAGGGAATGGTGTTACACGTACATCACCTATTGGTGGCATCCATGATGCTAATCCACCATCAATATAAAATGAATTTGGATCAGTCATTATTTTAGTATAAAACGATTTAATACTTGAACGATTAGACCACAATGGTATATAACAAGATGCACTCACTACATCAATTAAATGATCAATATCTTTAAAATTTGATGTAATGACTGGTTTTTTTATATTATTAATATCTGGCCATATTTTTGTTGTAACAATAAATAATCGATCATTTACTTTAGAGAGTACGTCTTCTGGTACTATAGATCTTAAATGAGCCCTTATACCTTGATCAATATTTTTATGAAATTTTTTATCTTTACTGATAGTTATAAATAGATTTGCGGCCAAATCTGTATCTATATCAGCACATCCAATTAATGCACCCAAACTACCACCAGAAGTACCACCATAAATAGAATTTTTTGTCAAGTAATTTGTTGACTTTAAAGCTTTTATTACACCTAAATAAAATGGTGCAAGCCATCCACAACCAGACATTGCTATTGATATAGTTTTATCATTTTTAATTCTTAACATTGAAATCTTACGACGATAAATACGGAGTAACATTTTGTCATTATATTATGTTGTACCAATAATTGTATGCAGAAATTAACGTTATTAATCAAACTATAGTGGCTGGCACTCCACTCCACTCAAAGAAAGTGAAACCTGGATTTTTCTAACCAAAGAATTATTTCTAAAAAACCGGAAAATTTTGATGACGCAATAGGTACTATTTATACGGAATTTATTCTTCAAATGAGAAGAGTATAGAGAATAGATAAAAAGATAAAAAAATAAATGGAAATAAGGGATTCAGTAAAAATTACTTTACATCTAATTAAATTATTTTAAAACTTGATTAATAAATATAAGATTATTCCTAATAATATATTTTATCACAAGTTGTAAAATTAAAATTTAACATCACCTTCTTTACTGGCAGCAGTATAAAAAGCTTTACCTTTCTTCTTCAAAGCAAGCTTTTCTTTTCTTTGAGCAGCAGTTAGCTTGGCTCTAGCACTTTTACCAGCTTTAGATTTTGCTTCTTCTCTTTTTTTTACTTCAGCAAAATATGGATTTAAAGCAGTTCTGACAGCAGCATTCTTTAATGGATTTCTCTTCTTTGGTAATACAGTACTGACAGAAACTTGTGGTTTAACAATAGATTGTACTTCATCACTGTTAATGATACGAGCTAAATCAGCATTTGTCATCATAGTACGAGGTAAAGTAAAACCACTCTTTACTTTAGATGCATCTTCATAAGTACCAAATAATTGATCTAAACCTTTAAATGCACTAGCAGTCCAAATACAAAATCTACCTAAGTGGCCACCTGGAGCAAGATCTAATAATGATAAATTTTCTACTAAACATAAGTCAACACCTGGTATATTACGGAAACCTTGTGATATATCTTCTTTAGAGTATATTATTAATGGACCTTTACGTTGAACATATCTTCTATTTCTTCCTTTACCAACACCACGACGAACTTGTTTAGAATCAATGACTTTATCAACATCATCATTTGCACCAAGGACTTTTAATACTTTTTCAGCTTCCTTAGTTTTTGATATTTGATCAACCTTACCAACAACTAATGGTAATTCTGGTACATTATCAATTTTATGACCTCTAGCCATGACTAATGCAGGTACAGCAGTTGCAGCTAGTGCAGATGATACAGCGTATCTTCTTTGACCAACTGAAATCTTTCTATGCCAACGACGCCATATTTTGGTTGGGCCAAACATACGACCACCACGGCACATATTACCAAATGCACCTTGACCAGATCTGGATGTACCACCACCTGGAACACGTGGAATACGAGATACAGCACGACCAGTACCCCATGATTCTGCAGGAGTCTATAGAATATAAATGAATGATTAGTTAAATATGCTGTACAACGACAGAAATATTATGCATATGTAATGAATAGTTTACCTCATGACCAGCTTTGTTGTAAACAGCGTATGCTTGACGATCATTCTTTCTCATTAATGTATGGACATAATGTACTACATCAGATCTAATTGGTGCAGTAAAAACATCTGGCAATGGAACAGCATCAATAAGAGCATCTTGAAGTGCTGAATCATAAACGGTAACCATAGGACGACTGGACATTTTTATTGAAGTATTTTCAACTTATTTGTATTGTAAATTTTTGCCACCATCCACATGAATGAAGGCCGATTAGGGTTGGTAAAAAAAATTTAATATTGTAATTAATTACATTTTAGATAAAGGTTTAAAGATAAAAGTACCTAAGAATATACCAATAAATGTCCCGATTGAATTGCCTAATGTTCCAACTAAAATTGCAGGTAAAATTTTATTGTTCCATCCTTTAGATGATGCTAGTGCCGATGCTGTAGCAGCATTTCCAATATTAGCATTACTGGCTATAAGTATATCAGGCAATTCAATGTTTTGTAATTTTCCTAATGTTAATATTGTTATTAAATGTATTCCATATAATATTATGCCGTATAATAGTAATACAAATGATCCTTTGGATGTTATGGTAGATATTATAGTTCCAGATGAATTACCAATGGCACCGAAAAATAATAATAATAATAACTTTCCCAACTTTTCGCCTAAATAATACAATATAAGATAAATTTTATAAAATTATACTATAATACAATAAGTAAAGAGACAATTTAAAAATAATGCATACCTGCTGCTATGATTGTTGTATTATTATTTATTTTAGGAATTATTGTACTAGCTAAAAATAATGTTATTATAGTAGAAATAGGAATTGGTGATATATTTCCTAATACTTTATTCTTTGATAAATACTCGCCACATGCAGCTATTACTAATGATAAACTCAATGCACTTAAAAAATCTTCAATTTCTTTATCTTGATTAATAATATTATTACTATTATTATTATTATTATTATTATTATTTATTCCTATTGTTGTGGTTGATGATAGTTTTATATTAACATTTTCATGATTTCTTCCAAGCCATGAAATTAATGGGAAATATAATAATCCTAAAAAATTATCAACAGCTAATGCTAAACCTATAACATTAGCTGATATTGGAGAGAAAGTATCAACAACACTCATAAAATTTAGTCCGCCGCCTATATTTTTTGCACTTATTGCGGCGCAAATTTTCCAAGAATCATTCGGTGCACCAATTAATGGTAAAAATGAAGATAATAAACCATAACCTATAGTAGATCCCAATACCGTACCAAGTGTACCAAAAAGAAATGATTTCAACAAATTTCCAGTGGAATTAATTATAATATTTAAGTTAGCTCCTAAAAGTAATAATGGCGTAGCAATTTTAACAACATTGCTTTGTAAGGATACTAAATGAATAGAACCACTACTAGGTAATACACCAATATTAGTAAGAATTGCGGTCACTAACATAGCACATACTGGACCAGATAAACTTTTACCAAATTTTGTATATTTTTCTAATTGTAACCCGATTGATGCTGCACTTGAAGCAACTGCCCACAATGTCCAACGATCATCTGATGATATCAATGAATTTAATTTAAATGATGATTTATTAAATTTTTTTGAGATATGTATATTTGAAACTTTCACATGTAAATTAGATTTCAATAAATCATCATGAAACTTTATTTGAGGGATAAAACGATATCCGTGACATAGATATAATATTGTCAACAGTAGTATAAATTTATACATAATTGATTAACAAAATGTTATCAATGTCAGAAATCGAAAAATTGACTATATTGACTAGTTGAACAAAATTTTTACCAAAACTTGATAGTTTATATATAATTAATTCATTCAGGTGTAATAACTTCAAATATGAATCCCCGGCTATATATAGGCTGAGTCTAGCTGCGTCTGGCTTAATTTCTTACCAATAACATCGCCCGGTTATAATTTGCAGCGCAATTAATTGTGCAGTAAGCTGCCAGCAAGTTGTAGCTACAATATAATTGTTGTCTCAAAATGACAGAAAAATTTAACTAAAAAAAGAGACAAAATTGTGTCGGTATTTTTCTCGGGAGCGGAAAATAGGTAACCACTTACATCAGTGCTTCTAATCTGATATTGTGGTGTAAATGAAAATCACTCGCGCTTTGAGCGTAATTAATAACGCATATATAGTTATCTCTTTTTGAACTATATCACCAGTATGTAAAAGTACCGGTTACCTATCAAATATACGACTCGACTGCGCAGTGCCATTGACTTGATCTAACACAAAATTTAACCATTCATTGAGATAATTAGGTAGTCGGGTAGAATAAATTGATACTGAGTTCCAATCAGTAAGGTCGAATAAAAAAATATTTTATTTTTGAGATAAAAGAATTTCATTTAGACGATAATTTGGCGATATATTGCTTCGTATTTTTTTATCATTTTGACTAATTAAAACGTTTAATTGGAAAGTACTTCTGCTTCTAATTTGAAGGAGTGAAAATGCATTTTTGTCCTTGTTGTGGTAACTTGTTACTTATAGAAGAGGCTGTTTCAATGAGATTTTGTTGTCCAACATGTCCGTATCATCATAATATCTCTAAAACATATTCAAGTAAAGTTAAAATTAAGAAAAAGGATGTCGATGATGTACTTGGCGGTCAAAGCGCATGGGATAATGTAGATCGTACAATGGCAAAATGTCCAGCGTGTTCACATGGTCATGCTTATTTTATGCAAATACAAATACGATCAGCAGATGAACCGATGACAACATTTTATCGATGTTGCTCCTGTTCAAAGCAGTGGAGTGACTAATAATTAAATAATAAAATTATAATATTGTTCATATAATGTAGTTTAACGATTTATCTTTATTTATCTATATTAAAAATTACAAGTTATACACATTTATTATGAATAAATATTTTACGATTATATAAATCATATTCTTCAACTGTTACATTAGATAACAGTAATTCATACACATTATTTGAATTTATTGTTTCATTGCTATATATATCAATACAATTAGATGGAATGAATATTTTATCACATGATCTAGATGCAATATCAATAATATCTTGTATAACCATGTTTTTGTAAATCTTTGCTCTTAAAAAATATTTACCTAGAAAGATAAATTGATAAAAGATTTAATATAAATTTTAAAAGAATGAGATAGTTTTAAAAACGTACATGGTGGTGGCATTTTTACTTGAATATGAAATGGATCTAAAATTTTAGCTAATATTGGTTCATCATTTAATGGTAATCTTATCTCCAATCCTGGTTGTAATGGTTCATTCCTATATGTAATATTTATCATGAGTAAACATATTGAGTTATTTATGTAGTTATTTTAAAAAATACCATGGATAAACATTTTGCCAAGTATATGTTGGAAAAAATTTACGATAGGTATTCACTTCAATATAAATGATAACTAAACTTTGTTTAAAAATATTATACGGTGGATATTTTGCTGTAAAATATAAATGTATCGAATGATTTCCAGTTGTCAAATTTGATAAAAATATTGTTGTTATTTGATTATCATTATTATTATTATTATTGTCAATATAATTCTGCAATGATTTACTTGTTGATAAATTTGTTGATATTGAAAATTTATCATCAGAAAATAATTTGACATTAATATTTACTTGTTCAATTGCAGATTTATACCCTGTTATCATGAATGATGTTTGTATATCTGCTTGTGGATTACCTTTGGCTTTAATAATATTTGTATTTGTTAATAATTTTATTTTGGGCAAATTATTTTCGACTGATTTTATTGATGTGTATGTATAAACTAATGTATCAACAAATGTAAAATTTATATAAGCATCAAAAAATATACCTTCAATATAGTATTCGCCTAGTAGTAAACCAGATAAAATTAAAGATTTACGATTACTGTCAAAACATGAATTTTTTACTATCGGTTTACTATCTAAAGTATCAACTTTAATACAGATTTGTAAATCGGGAATTAATGTTGGTGTAAGTTCAAAGAAAATTGTTAAATCAAATTTACCGCTTAATTCATCTATTGTATTTGTTTTTTCTACTACAAGATCAAATTTTGGTAGCAAATCAATATAATTCACAACTTCAATATTATACTTACTAGATGATAGTTCTATAATTTCATTATTTATATGATACTGTAATGACGTTATTAATTGAAATAAATCATTGTATAATCCCTCTAAGTATATTTCATTATTACCTGTATCATAACAATAATTTTGAAATAAAATTTTATTACTATTTCTTAAAGAGTGTAAACTAAAGCAAACATACAGGTGTAAATATTCGTCAATATTAAGAATATCATATTTAACTATAATGCTTGTTTTATTTTCATTTGCTCTTAAAATTATAGTATTGAATTCCGAATTGGATAATTCATGAACAATTAATTGAGGTAAATTAATTTCTGAATAACATATCGCTAATAGTAAAAGTAAAAACAATGACTTCAATGGAAGTGTCATAATTATATAATCGATGAATAGATAATCATTTTTTTCTTGTGATATTAAGTAGACTTAACCAGAATCTTCAATTCGTCCGACAAATTTCGTCGTATAAATTTGTTTTTTGGTTTGGAAAATTTGGAAATTTCATGATAGTACCGGTGCTGTTTTATTGATTGAAACCATTTATTATATTATATGTGAGTAAAATCAATCGAAGACGATAATTTAATATGTATAATTAAATCATTTGAATTGATCGAAATTATTTTTTTTAATTAATTTTAATTTTTCATCTTTTGATTGAAGTCAGGTCACGAAATTTTGAGGCAACTTCTCTGCCTATGGTAAAAATCAAAAATATAAAATTGTCATATTATTATAGAAAAGTATGGATACTACTGATGCTCCGCAGATAATTGAGCATATTCACAAGAATGTAAATTTTACACCAAATGACACCAAATGGATTCCATCATCCGCTCGTTTTGTTGGTATGGGCATTCATCCAAATGCTAAAGGTGCACTAAATGTTTATCAATTAAATAATGGTGATTTAGAAAATATCATTGAAGGTACAACAGCAAATGGTATTAAATGTGGTACTTTTAGTGCATCATCTCTTGAAGAACGAAATATAGGTACGGAGTATTTATTTTTATTATTTTTAATCATTCAATTTTTAATATTTTGTTTTATATATATTAGCTACTGGTGATTATGGTGGTAAATTAACAATATATGATTTAGAAAATATTAATAAACCAATATATTCTCAGCAAGCTCATACATCAATAATAAATGCTATTGATGGTTGTGGTGGTTTAGAAATAGGCTATGGTGCACCAGAAATTGTCACAGGTGGTAGAGATGGTTGTGTGCGTTTATGGGATCCTAGAGTAAATGAACCAGTCTTAGCATTAGAACCAGGTGATGGTCAACCTATAAGAGATTGTTGGACTGTTGCATTTGGTAATTCGTTTAGTGATGAAGATCGATGCATAGTTGCTGGATATGATAATGGTGATGTAAAATTATTTGATTTAAGAACAAATACAATGAG
>JACCDO011529909.1_pt1 | contig 14657 bp, 6 predicted proteins | sample 7446101 | NCBI WGS metagenome assembly JACCDO01 (sample SAMN15323440, study PRJNA562643) | freshwater metagenome | isolation source: river surface water | place: USA:Blue River Watershed | collected 2017-08-16
GAATAGTCTACTTGAGCTTGACTCGTTGAATTGACGCCAACGGTGGCATACCGCAGGTATCCTTTTGATGAGGCCCCTGATGCAGTAGGTTGCTGGTAATGCGCGATATGCGCCACATTACTAGAATCCAAAGCAATTGATACGTATTTACCTACCTCAGTAGCATTGTCAGCTGACGTTTTCACCCACGTCCCAGTGCGATTTGATAGATGATAAAGGTGCCCATCAAGGGAGGATCCATAGGCAATATGGACCTTATTATTCGAATCCAAGGCGATAGCCATGTAATTAGTAAGCTCGGTAGTTAGAGCAGTTTCAGTGGTCCACGTTTTGTCTGTGTTACGTCTTGATACTAGTATTTTGCTACCGTTAGATGACCAATGGGCAATATAAGGGTGCCCAGTGCTATCCATGGCAAGAGTTGGATTTTTTCCATCGTTACTATTGCTAATAGTTTCATAAGTCCAGGATCCGCATTCATTGGTTCCGTAAACAAGTGATGCATCAGCATTCGCTTGATAGGCCATGTGTAAAACTGCTGTGGGAGCTGAACAGTTGCTAGATGAGTTACCTGTGGTAGAACCATCCGTAGTAGTGGCGGGTGTTGAGCCAGCGGTCGTTTCACTACCTGAACTACTAGAAGTAGGCGCAGTGGTAGATCCTCCTATGACTGTGGTACCTTCGTCTGTCGGATTTTCCTCGGGCAGTTTTTCTTCCTCTTTTTGGCACCCAAGACTGCTGATTGCAAAGATGGCTCCCATGGACCATGTTAGAAGTTTCATTATGTGTTCCTAAATTGAGTTCGAGTTTAAAATGACGCCCTGCGGTGTATCGGATGTCTTTAAAGAAAATTTAGGAAAAGCGGTGTTTATCTTGCAAAGGGGGTATGCTAGGGGCTTAATTACCTAGCAAAATCAGTGGATTTTGGTTTCGATAAGGATCTCAGCTTCAGCCATTAGGCGTTGCGAGAGGGCAACCTGCTTTCTATGAAGTTCTATCCTCAACTCAGGTCGGAAAGGCTGTAGGCGAGGTTTTTAGCGTACGCAGACAGCGTAATACGAAAGACTTTTGTCATCCCAGCTGGTCCCACCGCTAGCTAAGAACATATTACGGGCATTTATTGGAGCATCTGGCTTGGTGGTTGATGACCATACATAAGCTCTCATATTAGTGAGGGAGGCAAAATTTGCACTATTGAGGGAGGTTATGCCGTGTTGATAAAGCGACATTAATTCTTTTTGTGTGGGGAGGCGCCAGCTCCCAGCCGGATAACCACCATATGTGGATGACGCACATGCTTGAACTGCAGCTAACCATGTAAACGTTGCTGGCGTGGTCGTGTTCGTTATATTTCCACCAGATCCGAGGACACCGGTAACACGTAATTTCGAGATATTGTCCATGTAAATACAAGTGCTGCTCGTACCACAGGTAACAGTTGAGGATCCTCCGTTGGTAGTTGTAACATCAGTGAATGTGGTCGCATCACAATAGGTTTCAAGGGCCCAACCAGCGACCGTGTTAGAGGATAATCCGTAATAATCATCGACCGTATCCCAGTGGTCAAAAGCAGAACCAGAGGTATCAGCGGTGTTAGTGAGGGATCCTATGGTGTCATGGTTGTAATAGGTTGAATTTACAGTATTTCGGCAGTTTGTCTTGAGGCCACCGGTAATTCCACCGAGTGAAAGACCAAATCGGATATCCCAGGGCGAAATTCCGGTGATATTTGCGGCTTTGAAAACTCCGCTTGCATAGCAATTTTGTTGACCATCGCTTGCGCAGTCAGGAAGGCTTGGAGTTGTCGCCGTGCCACCAACACCAAAGTTACCGTTTACTGTCCTGACATTTACTGGGTTAGGAAGAGTTACGTTACCAATGATCCCTGCAACAGTATTTCCGCTTAGGATTTTATTTGCAAGACCTGAAGTTGCAGCAGCTGTGTGACTGGTTACTGCAACACAGTTAGTTGCTCCGTCTGCCGCACAGTTAGCTAAGCTACCAGCTATACCCGCGACCGTTACCCCACTTTGTATATTAGCAGCTGTAAAGTTAGAGAGCTTGGCAGCGGGGTATGCTGAAACTGTGACGCATCCTAAGCCACCATCAGTGGTACAATTGCTATGGGACTCGACACCAGCAATGCCGGTAATGCCTGCTACGGTCATTCCGGAAGCTATTTTTGCTGCAAGCCCGTTAGTATCAGCTGAAAGATACTGTGTTGTTGTTACGCATCCAGACTGTCCATCGGCTGTACATGTTGGAGGAATGGTACAATTTCTAGTGCCAGTCTGTAGACTGCCTTGCGCGTCATAAAATTTAGTAGGAGAGCAAATATCTGCAGGTAATGCTGCATACACAGGGTAGTCAGTTGCAGAGCCATTATACATTAGAGAGATTTGTTGCTCTGTTCCATCTTGTTCAGCTGTAAGAGTAGCGAGACCGAAGCCTTGGTAGCTTGGCGTATTAAAAGTAGCAACGGTATCACTGGCTACTCTCAATTCAGTTACAGGCTTACCGCCCATGGCTAGAAGCATGCTTGGTCTAAAATTTGCTCCTTTAATTGTCACTCTATTACCGGCACTTGTGATGAACGGGGTGCGAGATGCTATTGCAATTGTAGGGAGCACGACAGCTTCACGCTTGGTTAAGATTTTCGCTTCGGGCAGAGTAATTTGTTTTGGAGCAGAAACCATGGGCTGTACGGTCAAAACCGGCTGGAAAGCACCAAAAACATGCGTAGAAAATGTGACTGTACCATTCGATAGGGTCAATTCACTTGGAGGTACAGCTCCTGCAACTACAGCATTTGTTGTAATATCTCTGCCCTTGTACAGGACTATTAATCGAGACAAAAAGTTACTGTCGGCTAGCTGTGTCCCTCCGTTTGAAACAGCAATTGAAATGGTGAAAGGTTGTAGCACCTGTGCATCAGATAAAGACTGCACTGTTACGGGCTTACCAGCGGCGGTCACTGTGCCATCAATACCGAGTTGAGCTGAAAACGCTGCAGATGTAAGGACTACAGACTCATCTATTTTGATTTCTGTATCAATCGCTAATGAACCAGGGGGGAATGAAACGATCGTACCGGAAGCAGAGCTTTTCTCACCCGCTTTAACTTCTTGGGTCATTGTTGACTTAGAGGAAATCGTAGCTACAGTTACACCATTGCTATCAGTTGTAGCAACACTTAGCTTGGAATTCTGACTAGTACCTCCTCGACGTAAGATTTCACCTTTACCGCGAAAACATCCTAGCTCCGTTATAAGTAAAGTCGCTACTATTGCAAGCCTCATAGACTCCCCCTGAAAATAACACAGAATGTCCGATCTTCTGTAATTCTTCTGCAATCGGTTTTAAGTCGGAAAAACTTGAGGATATTATTGAATTGTTTGATTTAAGTTGAATGTTCAGATGGTTACAGTATTGGGTTCTTTATCTGAAACGAGTTTAGTCATAATTAGCGCATTGAATCATAATTATTACTACTTGGGTTGGTAGCATTTTTATGAGGTAAGTATCGAGTAACTCACGTTAATATCATCGTAAACGAGATTCCACAAAGAATCACTTACCTAAGACGAGGGATTAGATGAGCCACTCGGCCAAGAGACAATGCCTTATTGCCATCAAAGATCGATGCTAAAGTGCATCCCGGCTAGAAAAAAGGTTTATTCTAGATGAGTTTTGCGCTGTTTGCGGCTACCACATAAAGCACGCCATCCGCACAAGAAGTAGCTATTTGAATTTTTGAGATTTAGTAAACACAGGGAAGTTCTGAGCGACGTTCTATGTTATTACGCAAGCCTTCCTTTTTAAACTTGCCTCTGCAACTTCACATCCCGGTGATGGGGATATCCTAAAGGAGATGTCCGCATGGGCAGAGTATCTTTTCTTGCAAGATGCACCTTGGTTAACTGAATAGCATGATAGTCACCATGGCGCGAGAGTATCCCTTCAGCACAAATGAAGGCTGAGTTTCTAATTTGCGTATGAAGATTAGCATAGGTTTCTTTACTAATTGATAGATTGATGAAGCCGGTTTCATCCTCTAGGGTGAGAAAGACCATGCCTTTTGCGGCAGGGGGAGCTTGTTTAATTAAGATTAAGCCAAAGGTTATAATTTTAGTTCCTGCTTTTGCTTTACTTAAATCTCGTGCTAAGCAAAGCCTTGATAGGGGGATAGGATAAGTCCAGCACTCTTTTTTGATAACAAGAGCGGGGTGAGGTCCTAATGTTAGATTCATGGCACCTAAATCTTGTCCAGCTTCTTCTAAACCAGAAAGGCTGCGCCATGTTATGTTATCTTCAATGTCAGCGAGAATATTTCCAATGGGTTTAGCTTCGCTGCGCCAGAGCGCTTCTTGTCGAGTGATTCCGAGTTCCTCGAAGGCATTGGCTGCGGCCAATGCTGTTAGATCACTTCTAAATATTTCAGGGCTGTTCTCCGTAAAATCCTGCCAGTCGAGCCATTTTCGATTAAGGAGCTGACGCTTTGTGAGTAAAGCGTCAGCTCCTTTCTTTCTCAACGCCGTTACCAGATGAAACCCAAGTCTTAAGTCATATTTTCCAGAATCTTTATTCTTTTCCAGTGTAGAGTTCCAAGAGGAATCATTAACAGAGACAGGCTTGATTTTAACTCCGTCCCGTTTGGCGGCTTGTAGTAAGGCGTAAGGCCCGTAAAATCCCATAGGCTGTGAGTTTAATAATGCTGTAAAAAACGCTTCTGGAAAGTGACATTTTAGATAACAAGAGGCATATGCTATTAAAGCGAATGATGCCGCATGTGATTCAGGAAAGCCGTAATGAGCGAAACCCTGCATCTGGGCTAAGATGCCAGTGATAAAACTTTCTTCTAACCCCTGCTCTTTCATCCCTTCTGCTAATTTTGTAAGCCAAGGTCCCATATCACCTTTTAAAGACCATGCTCCCATCTGCCTTCTTAGCTCATTAGCTTCTCCTGGGGTAAAATTGCCAACTGCCATAGCAATGCGCATAACTTGTTCTTGGAAGATAGGGATACCAAGAGTTCGTTCTAGAATCGGTTTAAGTCTAGGATCAGGAAATGTAATCGGCTCTTTGCCTGAACGGCGTTTAAGGTAGGGATGAATCATTCCTCCTTGAATAGGTCCTGGTCTTATAATAGCGATTTCAATCACCAGGTCGTAAAAGTTTTTAGGTTTTAACCTTGGTAACATCGACATCTGAGCCCTAGATTCAATTTGAAAGGTACCGACTGTGTCAGCTTTTTGAATCATTTGATATGTTTTAAAATCATCAGAAGGGATCGTGCTTAAATCAAAATCTTTACCGTAGCACTCTTTAATTGATTGAAATGTTTTTCTAACAGCTGAAAGCATCCCTAAAGCTAGAATATCAATTTTAAAGAAGCCTAAACTTTCGATATCATCCTTACACCATTGAATCACACTTCTGCCTGGCATTGTCGCAGGTTCTTGAGCGACTAACTGGGTGAGAGGCTCTTGTGAGATAATAAAGCCACCAGAATGAATCCCTAAATGCCTTGGGAAGCCTTTGATTTCCTCAGTTAGCTTAAGAGTGATGTCATTATGCTCTTTAAAATTAAAAGCTTTTAAGATAGCCTGGGAAGCTCCTTTATCTTGAAAAGTAATAATATTTGCTACCATAGCAGCGCGGTGTCTGCCATAACGCTGGTAAATATATTGTATCACCTCTTCACGGCGTTCATGCTCAAAGTCAACATCAATGTCTGGTGGATCTCCACGTTCAACGCTAATAAATCTTTCAAATAAAAGATCAAAATGCTGTGGATCAACTGAGGTGATTCCTAGAACAAAACAAACCGCAGAATTTGCCGCTGATCCTCGGCCTTGACAAAGAATATTCTGAGATTTAGCCCAAGTTACAATATCCCAAACCGTGAGAAAATAATCAGCGAAATTAAGTTTGTTAATTAGATTGAGCTCGTGTTGGATTAAACGCCCTATTTTTTCTGGAAGTAGACTACCGTATCTCTTTTTTGCAGCGGCCCAAGTTAAGGCTGTTAAATAGCTTAAAGCGGTATGCTGAGGAGGAATCATTTCTTGCGGGTATTGGTAGCGTAGCTCATCAAAAGAGAACTGACAACGCTGAGACAGATTTAAACTAAGCTCTAATGCCTCCTTATAGCCTGGGATTTTACCATAGACCTTTTCTAGGTAAGCTTGCGTATGCAGGGAACGCTCACTATTTACAAACATATAATTTAAAGAGTGATTAATATTTTGATTCAGTCTAATAGCTTGTAGAAGATCACTTACATGTTTACGCTCTTTTTGATGCATAAATGCATCCTGACTAAAAATAACTGGAGCGCCAAGGCGTTTCGCTTGTTTCAGAGTAGGAAGAATCCAATAATCTTCGCTAGGATGAAGATGGCGGCTTACAACGAAATGAAGATTATTGGTAAATAAATCCATAAGCTTGGTAGAGCGTTCATACCAGATCTGTTCGGAGCCTTCTTGGCGCAGAAGACCACGCATAGGTTGAAATGCGAGGAGCCCTTTTTTAGGCTGAGACTCAAGATCTAGGAGAGAGATAAAAGCTTCTTTTTTCCCGTGTTTATGAGCCTCGGTTAGAATTCGGCAAAGGTTTTGATAACCTTCTTTACTTTCTGCAACTAAGACCAGGGTATCTTGCTCTAAAAGAGGTCTCGTATGGTCTTTAGCTAAATTTATTTCAGCGCCATATATGAGCTTTGTATTCCCCTTTTTTTGATGAGCTCGAGCTAAACCATAAACGCCGTTGAAATCAGTAATGGCTAAACTGTCATAGCCAAAGGTGGAAGCCTCTTTTAAGTACTCTTCTGGGTAAGAGGCACCAATTAAAAAACTATAGTTAGTATGGCAAAGCCACTCATGCCAGCCGTATTTTTGAATCAGCATTTATCCAAATAACCCCTGAATAAACCATGCCCCACTTTGTTGGCGGTAAGTCCATAAATGCCGATTTTTTTTATCGATCACATGATAGTAGTCTCTTACGGTGTCTTCAGAAGGTTCTGCCCACCATTTACGCATGGAACGCTCAGAAAAAGATGCTTTTTTAAGTTGTGAGGTATCCGTTATCGCAGTTGGCTTTTGATAAAGGTAAAGCGGGCGGCTTTTGCCTGTAATCAAAAGAGAGGGGCTGATAGGAGACGCATCTTGCTGGTTTGAGGCTTGGGTGTAAGAATCTTCAGGCGTCCAGTCTGGTGATAAGTGATAGGTTTTTAGCGGTACTTTAACCGAATTTTCTATTTCTACGAGAGATCCAGGACTCGTAGAGTCTTGGTCATCAAAATAGAGATCGTTCCAAGGAGAAACTTCTAAGCTAGAAGTTAAAGCGAGAGTCCAGCCGGTAATTAAAAAAGCTGCTTCAAACTCACAGACCTCATGACGGGAAAGATCTTCATAAGCATACCTCGCTTGTAGAAGTGCCGTTTTATGGTGACCGAGCTCTCTATTTAATGGGTGCGGATGACGAAAGCTAATAAGGCTTGAACGTGTGCTTAAATCGTAAAGTGTTAAGGTCCAAGCAATGGTTAATGCTTTATTCGTAGTGAGTTGAGCGAGCCGGTCAAAGTCTTCTAATAAGAGATCTTTGATATGACTCCAATCATGAACCGGGTTTTCAAGATGTCTTAAGACTTGTGGTGGATCTTCTGGTTTAATTCCAATCCAAGGAAACCCGGTGCTAAAAAAGAGGTTATCATGGGGACAAAAAGTCCATTCCCAGAGTTCTTCTAAAATGGTGCCAAACCTGGTTTTAATTGCAGTAGGGTGAGCTGTGATCAATTCTTTTGGGGTTCTTACCGTCAACCTTGAGATCATACGCTGCATTCTTAAGAGATCATTCTTAAACTTGCTGATCTCTTTTAAGGTCAGACTGCTTTTGATGTTCACATATTGCTTTGCCTCCTGCCACCAGACTTCCCAGGACACATCAAGGGGCTTCCCTGATTCTAATCCTAAAATAGCTCGCCAGGGATGATTGCTATAATAGCAATGAGCGTCTTCACCTAGGATAGAGGTGAGATAGGATGTAATATCTTCGGATTTTGCTTTAACCTGCCAGTAGGATAAGCAAGGTGTTAAGTCAACTATCCAAGTATTGTCATCCCATGCCATGACGCGAGGTGATAAGCTAAATAGATTAAGAGAAGATGTGGATCTCACAGCTAAGAAAAGCATGTTGTCACCTCGCTGCGAGGTACGTGGACGGAAGTTGGAGATCCTCCTCTTAAAACATCAAGTCGAAACTCATCTTTTTCTACGATGTAGTGTGAGTTAAGCCGGGTTCTAACGAGTGCATGACTTTGTGCACTTGTTAGATAGGAGTTACGGATAATAACGATGCATTGTTTTAGTTGACGAGCTTGCCTGGCTATAAAGCTTAAGTCTTGGTCACTTAATTTGGCAGGAGCATCTAAAATAATTAATCGAAAAAACGGCTGTAAAAAAACTGGGCGTAAATCCTCAAGGGGAGACGTGGTCTTAGCAAAACGGGTGTAAGCAAGAGATACACCTCTTGCTGCTAGAGCTGGAGGGTATATGGAAAGATAGTCCCATGAATAAGCCCACAACACCCAACCAGGTGCGGTGTAGTTGAGTGGAGTTGTTATACTAGCAAGCCAAGGAAGTAAAAGCTCACGACTTCTGCCACCGAGTGGCATACCCCATTCTACAATTCCTCCAATAGGTAAACCGCCATTTAGTGCTTTATCTAATGGATGTACAGTAGAAGATAAGCGTGGAGCTGTGGTATGAGTTGGTGTATAGAGACGTTCAGATAACAAGCGCGGCGCTCCTTCCGTTAAGAAGAATACCATACAAAATTAAATAGGCTTTTGTCCAGTGTTTTATGCGAGAGCTTGAGTCAGAACAAATAGGAAGAGTTGCAAAATTAAAGTTGGTCATAGATATTTAATCGCCAATTTAATGATACGTCAGGTGCTTCCCATCATTGCCACTCACTGAGCGGCCTGTGGGGATTTCTGCTGTAAACGTAGGATTATTAAGGCACCTCGTTAGATGTCTAAATCATTAAGGCATGTCCTATCTTCGAAAAAATTCCGTGATGATATTTGTTAAAATTTGGTATGGTATAAAATATTGCTTTATGAAGACGCGTGAAGGCAGTGTAAAACGTCGCTCGACCTCATTAGGTGTTGCGTAATCAAGAACTGACGGTGACTTAGTTACGAAGTAATTGCACATCCAAGTACGAATTTCCTTGCGCCCATCGAGCAGCGTAAAGAATCACTTCAAAAATCAGCAGCCCAGAAGAACGCACTCGTCTGGTGGGTTGCTACGCATTACATAGTGCTTTGGAGAGTAAAAAAATGCTGGTCGCAAGCCATGATACCGAGAAAAAAAGTTGCTTAAAATTCCTACACCTTTTATGGAAGCTGGGCTTTGGGTCGCAGCGAAAAAGGATTTACTAAAAGCTTTCTGGTAATTATCTTACTGTGGCCGAACAAATTATTTGGAGAATCACTTTTGCCCCGTTGTTATGCAATCGACTTTGGAACCTCAAACTCACTTTTGGCAGCTACGAATGGAGATAAGGTTATTCCGCCTATTAGCCTAGATCCTGCAGCAACTGATCCTACGGTTCTTAAAAGCGTGCTCTATACTCCAATAACGGGACAGTGGTACTTTGGCGCTGAAGCTGTGAATCAGTATGGCATCCATCAAGCTGAAGGCCGGCTCTTTCGCTCTCTTAAGAAGTATCTTCCTGATCCTGGGTTCTCAGGCACCCACGTGCATAGTCGATACTATAACCTACCAGAGCTCATTGCTGTGTTTCTTCGTGAGCTACGTGAGCGAGCTAATACCTTTTTCGACAAAGATGTCACGACCGTCATTCTAGGCAGGCCAGCAGTTTTTGCTAGCGAAGGTGACAACGATCGGCTTGCCGAGAAGCGTTTGACTGCAGCAGCGCAGTTGGCTGGGTTTAAAGATGTTGTGTACTGCCCAGAACCTGTGGCTGCCGCCTATGAGTTTCGTCATCAGCTTGACCGAAAGCGCCTGGTTCTCATTGCGGACTTCGGAGGCGGTACTTCAGACTTTACCGTGCTGAACATGGACCGTGAGCGTTTCAGTGACAAGGATATTTTGGCAACTCACGGGATTTCAATTGCGGGTGACCGCTTTGATGGTGCTATTATGAAGCATATGATTGCTCCTCATTTTGGGTCAGAGGTTGTGTATCGTATGCCGATGGGACGAAACGATCTGCATCTATCTAGGCAGTTGATCAACAAGATGTGCTCAGCTCCAGATATTTCATTCCTCGCGCGTGGCGATATCATGACCCTGCTAAAAGATGCACAAAAATGGTCGATCTCCCCGACCAATGCTGAACGCTTAAATCGTCTATTTGTACTTATAGAGGAACATTTAGGATATAAGCTTTTTAGGGCGATTGAAGAGGCGAAAATTGAACTTTCTCAAGCTGAATCCGCTAAGTTTAGCTTTGATTATCCCGGCATTGGCCTCGAAGAGGAGCTAGCGGCAAGTGCTTTTAAAACAGCAAGTTCAGATATCGTTGTCGAGATTATCGCAGCACTTGATGAAACACTCCGTCTGGCCGGTGTAAAAGCATCAGACATCGAGATCGTATGCTGCACCGGAGGAACAGCGAGAATTCCAGAACTTCGCTTTGAACTAGAGCGTAGGTTTGGTCGTGAAGCACTGAGGCAGCATCGGCATTTTCATTCGGTTGTTGGTGGGCTTGCTGAGCGTGCTGTTGCCCTTGGATTATGAGGGTTTGCCCGTAGGAAGGGAAGTTTAAGCAACTTTTTTTTTTCTCGGTAATGTGACGGAATCGTCGCTTGCGAGCCATTATTTTTTCCGCTCCAAAGCACAACCTAATGCGTAGCAACCTACCAGACGAGTGCGTTCTTCTGGGCTGCTGATTTTTGAAGTGATTTTTTAGTGCTGCAGGCAATAGCAGCCTCAAGCCTATGTTTAAAGGATCTGTCCTCTAATCGGCATGGCTTTCGATCCCCGCTTTCACTGCTTTGCTGACGTAATATTGGTGGATAATCTTGGCTACGAGTTTAAAGACTCTGCAGCTGAATTTTCTATTCGTATGCAGCCAATAACGCATGGGAATCGGAAGTGACAACACAAACTGCCTGTATGGTACGAGTGGCAGAACATTCTCAGTAAGGTGAGTAGCCTGCTCAGACATTCTTTTACCGGCATATGATGGACAGAAAACCCTCTTTTTACAACTAAAAGAAAGGACATCAAACTGCACCCTTTGTGTCCACTCTGCAGAGTCGGTTAAAGGTCACCCACCCATTTCATCCGCTTTTCAACCGTGAGTTCGAGCTCGTAGGTTTTTCAAAAAGTTGGAAGAAGGCGTGCGTCCAGTGCATTGATGAGACGGGTACTCAAATCACGTTACCCCTTGATTATACAGATGCTGCTGGCGTCGATCCGTTTTTGGAGTTCTCGCAGGGTCGCTCCCACTTTCGGTTTGAGGAACTGTTGCGTCTAGCTGACTTGTTGGAAGCAATGGCAAAAGCCAATGGGGTGTAGGGGTATCAATTACCTCTCACCTAAAGGAGGCATCATTGGTAATCCTACCCTTGACTCCTTATTCAGTGATCACGAAATACTGTCCCTGGCGTTAGGTGCTAGGTTATTGAGGTGTTACAACCATGGGTGGTTTTTTATAAAATCCTGTGATTGAGTTGTTGAATATGATTATATTCAACAACTCTAGTGGTGGCGTATGTATCAAAGATTCCTAAACTTAAGTAATCTACTAGAAATGAAGTCTTTTTTTCTCTTCGGCCCCCGAGCAACCGGTAAGACGACGCTCATCGCGAATTCCTTACAGAATGCCTATGTATTTGACCTACTTGAAGCTGACACCTACGCTCGTTTGTTGAAAAGAAGCTCTATCATAGATGAAACCGTCACCGATCCAACGCGAGTGGTTGTCATTGACGAAATCCAGAAGCTCCCTTCACTACTCGATGAGGTTCATAGACTTATTCAAAAAAGACGGTTGAAGTTTTTACTTACTGGCTGTAGCGCAAGAAAACTTAAGAGAGGAGCCGCCAATCTACTAGCAGGTAGAGCATGGAAAGCGGAACTTTTTCCACTGTCGTTTTGCGAAATTTCGGAGTTTAATCTTGAGCGCTACCTCAATCGGGGCGGACTTCCGGATGCCTATTTAAGCGAACATTATCATGAAGAACTTGCAAGTTACGCCTCACTCTATTTACGCGAAGAGATTCAGGCAGAAGCAATTACTCGCAACGTTCAGGCCTTTGCTGAGTTTCTTGATCTTATTGCGTTATCAAACGGCGCGGAAATCAATTTCGAATCACTCGCCTCTGATTGCCAAATTTCTACAAGCACGCTAAAAAACTATGTCCAAATCCTTGAGGACACATTGATTGGCTTCAGATTGCCCGCTTACACAAAAACCAAAAAACGCAAAGCAATAAGTAGATCAAAGTTCTATCTCTTTGATGTAGGTGTGGTCAATTCTCTATGCAAACGTGGCGAGATTGTAGTTGGTGGAGAACTTTTTGGACCAGCCTTTGAGCATTTCATCATTTTAGAGATGCGCACCTATTTATCTTATACACGCTCCCCTCTTCAGCTGAACTATTGGCGAAGTACTTCGCAATTTGAAGTCGATCTTGTCATTGATAAACTCTGCGCTATCGAAATAAAATCAACGAAATTGGTCGTCGATAAGCACATGAAGGGGCTGAGAGCCTTCAAAGAAGATGGCTTAGTCAAACGATACATTATGGTTTCACTAGATAGCGATAAACGTATCACTGCCGATGGGATAGAAATTTTTCCATGGAAAATGTTCCTCACAGAGCTCTGGCAAGGCACTTTATTCTTAAACCTGACTTCGACGGTCTGAGACGAATATATTAAGATCTTGACCTTAGAACCCTTATCTAAGCATCAATTTTTTACTTTTTTTTCTTCAGACCCCCCAAATGTAGTGCCCCGCATATTGACTTTATAGTAGCAAGTCGAGATATCCTCGCGTCATGTTTGTACGCACTAAGAAAAAAGATGAAAATAGGTGGCACGTCCAGATCGTTGAGTCGGTCAGGAGCGGTGCAAACGTTAAACAAAAAATCATCCGAAGCATCGGCGTTGCCCATTCTCCTGAGGAAGTGGCGCAGTTCAAGAAGATTGGTGAAAAGGCGATAGTCGATATTATGAACGCTAGGCAGCCTGTTCTAGCTTTTGAAGACCCTGAGGTAGTTTATGCGCCTAGTGTTAAACGTAAGCCCGTTAGCGACAAAGTAAAATTAAATGATCTAAAAGAAGAAAGTCGCACAATAGAGGGGATTCCAGAGATTTTTGGCACCGTTTATAAACAAATGGGAGCCCAGGACTTGATCAGTGGCACTGATAAAGATGCCCAGTGGAACGAAATTTTGCGGGCATGTGTTCTCGCTAGAATTGCGGAGCCTGCGAGTAAACTTGCTACAAGTGAGATCTTAAAGCGAGATTTTGGCCTAGATGTGCCGGTACAAAAAATTTATCGAATGCTTGACCATCTTGCCGATCACGAGGAGAAAGCAAAAAAGACCGTAGCAGCATATACGCTTGAGACTTTAGGCGGTAAGGTATCAATCGCATTCTTCGACGTGACAACTTTATATTTCGAAAGTATTGAACAAGACGAATTAAGGTCATTTGGTTTTAGCAAAGACTGTAAGTTTAAAGAAACCCAGGTTATGCTCGCTCTGTTGGCAACCGAAGATGGATTACCAATCACCTATGAGCTTTTCCCAAGTAACACTTTTGAGCGGCACACTCTCATCCAGGTAGCTAAAACACTTAAGGAAAAATACGGAATTAAAGAGGTCACGCTAGTAGCTGATCGCGGCATGTTTAATGAAGCAAATCTCTCCCTCATGGATACAGAAGGATTTCGCTACATCGTAGCTGCAAAATTGAAGTCGATGTCAAAAGAAATCAAAGTAGGAATTCAAACCAATGAATTTAGACCGCTGGTAGCAAATAACGAACTATCGTGGGTCTACGAAATTGAACACAAATCTAGACGAGTCATCGTTAACTATAGTGAAAGCAGAGCTCGTAAGGATCGCAAGGATCGAGATCATTTAGTCGATCGACTTCTTAAAAAAGTGAAGGATGGAAAAATTGCGGTTAAAGATATCATTGGCAATAACGGTACAAAAAAACACTTAAAAATTAACGGAAAAACGGCAGATATCAATCAAGATAAAATCGCTCAAGACGGAGAGTGGGACGGGATTCATGGCATTGTGACAAATTTAAGGGAAACGCCGACGACTGCGCTATTAGAGCGATATCGTGGACTTTGGCAAATTGAGGAAGCATTTCGGATTAATAAACACACTCTCAAAATGCGACCTATCTATCATTGGAGTCCGCGTCGCATAAAAGCACATGTTAGCCTATGCTTTTTAAGTTATGCTACTTGTCGCTATACTCAATTATCTCTGAAAAATTCTGGTATAAAAGAAAGTATTGATGTCATTCGCGACGAATTACGACAGGTCCAATCGAGCGTCTTAATCGATAAAACAACTGGGAAAAAATATGGCCTGCCTTCTGCTATTACGGAGAAGATAAAGGCGATTTACCGAGCATTTAAACTTAGAC
>JACCDO011607336.1_pt1 | contig 14657 bp, 2 predicted proteins | sample 7446101 | NCBI WGS metagenome assembly JACCDO01 (sample SAMN15323440, study PRJNA562643) | freshwater metagenome | isolation source: river surface water | place: USA:Blue River Watershed | collected 2017-08-16
GCGAAGGTACTTAGGTTTTCACGTCCAGATCCGTCAGTTTCCTCTACATACGTCGGTCGTGCAGGTATAAATGTATACAAAATCAGCATTCCTACCATTTCTATATCGCGCTTTCTGAGTTCTACTCTCATTACATTCTTTAATACTGACAGCACGGCTTTGGCCAAGAATGGCTCTCCTGCCTCACATTCGTTGGAAGTGGTTTGTAGTTCGACTCTTTGCATAGTCCAGCGCGTAGATCGCACAGGACTGGAAAGACTTTTGACTTGGTCAAGCAATACTTCCATGCTTTCATCAATGGCCAATGAAAAGCTACTAGTGTCGGAGTTGCGGTCGGAGCGATCAGAGCCATACGCAGCAAGTAAGATGACCCATCGAGCTGCGCCTAGCGCGGAAAGCCTATGAGAATTGATTGTTCCATAATGTCTATCATCTACTAAATCAGCAAGATTGGAAAGAACTCGCATAGCAATGTCGAATGTGGCGACTCCCCACACGTGATGGTTTAGGTACAACTGAAACAACGAAACTGTATCTACCAAAAGTAGGTCTGTGTTTGCAGCTCCACTGGATATAATTGATAGTGTACTATCAGCATTGACTCGCATTTCCTGACGACTGTACATGATATTACGATATTTGCTGATATCCTCATTAGTAGCGAAAAGAAAGAGCAAATTAATTATGCGCGGGGTCATTAAGTTTCGTGGCTTGCGGGCTATAATAAATGCCATCATCTTATAGCCCTCCTCCTGCATACGCTTAAGATTTGCAGGACATCTTACAAGACATAAACGCAGCAACAAAAGCGCTTGACAAATTGCATCTTCGGTTGTGGCCACCTGCAAAATGGGAAACAGAATGGAAGGTCCCCCTAAAGCACTAACGCAGCTGGCAAAGCTTTCAGGATTTCCTTTGTGCCAGCCGTGAACGCAGCTTGCAATAGGTAATCCATTATCAATACTTGCAGCATTTAACAAAGCAATTTTTGTCGCTTGAGCTGAGTTGAGCTTAGATTGCCTTTCGTATTTGCCGTCTGCAATATCAAGAACTGCGAGCCTATTGCCAGAGAAACTGGAACCATGTCCATGATTACCAGAGCCAGAGCTGTGACTTGTAGCAGCTTCTTGGCTAGATGCTCGGCTGCGATTTCTTGGGCGATGACCTTGTCCTTCCTCGCTCATAGAAAGCAAACGGGTTCTCGTGGAAACAGGGTCGACAAATTTGGGAGTAGTGTGCCGACAAATTGAATTTCTCGCATTGTACTCAAAAACAGCGCTTGGCAACAGTGGCACCGGTACAGAAAGTACTGAAAATGCTGACTTTTCTACAAGAGGATCAACAACATGTTCCAAACCATCAAATCCCATGCTGTTGAAGAAGGGGATGTCATTACTGTTAGGACTGCAACGACTTAAGAGATCTGAACATAACGACGTCAAATTTTCCGTCATGGGAGAGTCGTGAGTACCTGAACTAGCTTGTACTCCGCAAAAATTGGGCCCACTAATGAACATATAAGCTAGCTGTGCATGTACTAGCGCAGTGTCATATAAAAGAACAGGTCCTAACTGCCACCTGCTCACATATTCCGACGCGCAATTAGGAAGCATGTCACCATTGTGCTCAATAAAAGATCTGAAGCTCCTTTCTATAGAAGTTATAGCAACTAACGACTTTCCTATGTACAGATGAGTCGCCAAAGGACCGTCTTTAGGCGCAGCAGGAATGTTGAGGTCCACATGGCTGCCGTTTATATCCGAAGGCGGGGCCATGTTTTCACACTCTTCTCCGTTCAGAAATACTTGAATCAAGTATTTACCAGTACCCAACCCAAATCTTTTTGCTTTCTTCACAACCAACGCTATATGCAACCACTCCTGTGACGCAATTTTGTTTTTTGCTTGAAAAAGGAGTGCTTTGTGCCAATTTGCTCCTCTGCAATAAACCACTACGCGATGAGAAAGGACATTGAGAAGGACTTCAAGGTAACATCCGCGATAGTCTAAGTCTTGAGCACAAAAGGTTGCCACTGGAATAAATGGTCCTTGAGTAGACTTTGAGCTGGTATGTTCTTGCGCATTTGACAAATGTCTTGCTGGCACAGGTGAAATTGGCGGCGGCGGAGAGGATGAGCTTGTTTTTTTATTCATAGAATTACCAGGAGTTGCAACTCGGGGCGTTGCTGGGTTAGGCGGAAGAGGATAGTCTTGATTGTCATCTGTTTTCTTGATGCAAGCAGACGAATCTTGACATCGAATCCAGCAAGAAAATGTCATACTGCCACTGGACAAAATCCGATTAGTGTCAGGGATTAGCACGTCGACGTGTGCCAGCTCACCTACGCTGCTGGCACCGTAACCCAGAGTGACAAACGGCGAAGTATGTGCTGTGACAGGCTTAGTAAATTGAAACGCTAGATCCATAAGAAGTTTCAAGCTATCTAAACCTTTATCTTGTTCCGCCAACCTGTGGGCTTTATGGGGCGCCAGTAATTTAAATTGCCCTTCTAATTTAGACTCCTCTCCCACATGTACGAGACCTGGACGAACAATCTGTTGTAGTATCATGTAAAAGTCTGACACAGTCAAGTATGCACAAACAATATTTCTGATCATTTGCCTTAAGTAAGCCGCAACTTCCGTTCTGCTAGATTCCAGCGACTCGTCCCCTCGAATCATAGGTGCATGTTGCTCGAGGGCGTAGTACACGAATCCAGCTTCAGCAAGGACTTGATACCCATCATATCTAGCAACTGCATGCTTTTCGATGGATTGAAGAGCAATAAGGGCTTGTTGATCGCTCAATAAAGGCAGGATTTTCAAAATAAGTAAAGTCATTTCCGGACATGAAATGGAAGCCGCGCTGTTTTCTTTTTCAGCAGCTTTGATCGCTGCGCCAAAACCGCACATGAGATTTATAATAAGGTTGACACACTGCATAGCAGATGCTGAGCTGAAGACATTCGCTTGCTGCAATGCATCTGCTATACGCAATGCCTTGAAACGTGCATCAACCTTACGCTCTTCCTCCAGACACTCGACCAGGTTCAGTTCAAGAGCTAAGCATTCAAATGCGGATTCCAATGCATCACATGCCAACTTTATGATTGCCGCATTTCCTGAAGAAAAAAAGTGTCGCATAGAAACAATTGTATCCACGACAACTTGAAAGCCTTTAAATTTTATCCAGACCCATACCGCATCTTCAGCACACTCCAAAACAGTGTAAAGCGAGTTGAATAGCACTTGAACTTTTGCACACGTATTGGAAATGTATTCAATATTAGACGTATCTGTACATGCCGCATGAATGGTATTGAGCTGCTGTAACACATCAAATATAGTTTGTATAGATTCCTCCAAATGTGTTGTTTGGCACGTGGAGAGGGTCTCAGGCAACCGCAGGAAATGACTCGCCAGTTTCATCGACGCCTGATCGGCTCGAATCAGATTACGAAAAATGACATTAAGACCACTCTGTCGCACCTCCTCAGCAGCATGGGGAGATCTTGCGATCAGATGCAAAAGCAAGTCTATTACCTTAGTGTAAACGGCTGCTCCGTCTTCAGAAATAGAGGGGATTCGCTTTTGAGACTCTGCGCTTACTCCTTCTTTGCTTTTCAGTAAAGAATTTTCTTGGTTAAAAAACATGCAGAGATTTTCAAATAAAGGACATACGATAGATTGCAAAAAACCACTGCGCAATATCTGCAAAGCATATTTGCCACGAATGATGGCGATAGAATCAAAGCTTTGCAACATCGACTCAAGGGATGACATAATTGTATCTCGATAACGGCTTTCTTCAATTGCACGCGAAACAGTGTCCCCCGATTGCTTGTAGCCATCTACATTCTTTTCATCCAAACATTGCTGTACTGTTTCTTTGTCAACGATTTCGGTTGAAGTCTTTGTGATGTCGGCAATGGGACGAGCCTCTTGCGAGACCACGCGGGCGCTGTGGGAGTAGTTCATTCCTGTCGGCATCGGGGCAGAAGGTAAACTTTGTAAAGAAGCTAAAGACGCATCTTGACCATGAAGACAAAGATTGAGGCAAACACCAGTTGAGGCACAGAGAGCAATGAGGGGCATACGCACGACCTCTTCCACTGAATGACACACGAAATTCAGAGTAGTCAAAATAGCCGAAATGCTGTCTGCACAACTTAGTGCAGGAACACATAAGACCAAAATTGACAAATATTGATAGCTACCTTCTAGAGTTATGCAATTTAAAGTTTGGTTCGAATATAAGGTAAGTAAGGCATATGCGATGTTTTGCACAAGCACTTCCCAACCACGCGCTAGCGTTCCATCGCGTTGCGCAACAACAATACCATGCGCAATTCTGACAAATTTGTGTATATCGCCTGCATCAGAAGCCTCTGCTACTTCTTTCAAGTGCAATACACTCACCAAAACCTCTAGAATTATGGCGCCCACAGTGGGAAAGCTGATGACCTCCTCTGGTCCTTTAAATGGATCTGCGAAGAGTCGCGTCACCGCTAACAATGTATGAGTACAATTCTTCTGTGAAGAATATTGAAGGATATGCACCATCAGCTTGTATCCCCCCGCATACTCGAAATCGTTCATCAGCACAGGGCTTACACTCATTGACGCACAGACGACATCAACCAATGCATTTGTCGCAAGCACCCACATTTCGGCACGCTCCGCTGCTAGACCTCTCAATATTTGGTTGCGTTGTATGCCAGTACTCGTGTGCATGTTCTCCTCTAATGATGACCAGTCCTCGCCAACTAGCGAACTTGTTAGAGTATCCCTCATCCCTGGGTCACTAGACTCCACCCATTCATCTGCTATCTGATCCAAACGAACATCAAGACCATTTCCACTACCACGCCTAACAGCAGGTACAGCCTTTTCCATACTAGAACCAGCTGCTGATACTCGTAAATCGCCATTAGACTTGGTGATCAGCTGCGTCTCTTCTGCATGAGCACACAACTCCTTCAGACTGCGCGTCATGAGCGGAATGGCGTTAAGATCATGCAATAACCACACCTGGTCAGATGGCAATGGTCGGCTACACATCTTACTGAGCACTGCAGCAATATCTTTTTGCAGATGAAGAGCTTTTTCTGGAAAGGCGGATATGGGATATGTTAATAGCTTTTCTAGGATTTTGCTACTGTGTAGTAGTTCGAGAGTAGCAGGCTCTGCACAAAGCACTCCTAGTAGCGTACAGACACGCTGCGAAGACAACTTTGAAGCACCAGGTTTTAAGAACTTTTCCATATCTCGCACTTCTTGTGCTTTTATTCGTTCTGCCACATGCGAACCACTGTGGGGTCTTGACCCGTCGTTGCCAGGCATACTTTTTGAGGAGGGCTTCTGATCACCACCGACCGCATCTTGCTCTTTTCTCTTAGTCATTTTGACTTCAAATACTTTTAAAAGCCGCATGGCATGTACCAATGATACTACTAAGTGATAAGTCGCACAGGCCTCAGTGAAATCAGGATGATTGGTGTTATCCAAAAGAATTTGTATGCAGCCTTCTCCTGAGTGAGATGTATATTTATCTAACTTGGTAGGAGTATTAGAATTATCGTCATCATCGTCCTCCAGTAAGGTACGGGTCAGATCGGTGGTATGTATTTCCGTATCTGCACACTCTAGCACTCGCATTAGAGCTATAAAGCCTTTCATGTTTGAACCCGACAAACTTTCGTTATTACCAAGGATCGTCTCAATTGCATCTGAAAGGGTATGGGCAGCACTTCTAATCATTGTGCCTTCTATATCCGCTTCTTGCTGTGTTTCATTAACTAACACGTCACCACCCTGAACTTGAGAGCCCCTTCGGCCAAACCACGAAAATGGAGATGCACCACCTATCCTTGGCGATCTTCCTTGATCCGAAGATGAAGCTGCATCTTTTGATGCTCCTAACCTTCCGAAGAACGATCGCATGACACTAAATTTGTAAAAAAAAGTGGATGCAGGAGCCAAAGGCTTTGAATCGATAGAAATGTAAATTAAATGTCTACAATATTTGAACTTTACAGGTAAAATTGATCCCGTTTGGTTTCACTCCACCACAGATTCGTGCAGGAGGCTAGACCAATTCTTGAGCAAGAACAAGAAGATAAAAATTTTTATCTTTAAGAAATTTTGGGAAGGAACAAAGCCCACGGGGAACTTGCTCCCATTTCCCACACAATTTCACAGACTTCTGTACTTCGCACTTTGCTGATAGTTAGAAGGGGAATTGGAATCACTGCGTTTGCTGGCTAGTTTAATACTCAGTAATATTTTGTAAAATCATAGCAGCATCTGTATTATTTTGAATTAATTCGACATAAAGTTGCCATAGGTTTCCGTCTAACGCGCATTTGATTAACAGTTTCCAGACAATAGTGGATGTATATTATCATGAGTTGCATTATAAAGTCGCTATTAATTTCCGTACTTCTATGTGTTTTTGCGGCTGAGGTTCTGGGGGATTGTTCCATGCATAATGACTGCAATGGTCATGGCACTTGCATTACATCGACCTCTACTTGTGTGTGTTATGAGGGATGGGGTGCAGCATCTGACATTACACTGTACAGATCGCCAGATTGCTCACTGAGAACATGTCCGTCGAGTAAAGCTTGGTCTGATGTACCAACAGGAGCGTTAACTGCACATGCTTTAGCGGAGTGCTCGAATCGTGGTACTTGCAATAAAGCTGATGGTACGTGTAGTTGCTACCCAGGCTATACCGGCGACGCTTGCCAACGTACTGCATGTCCTAACAACTGCTCGGGTCACGGTGTATGTGTTAGCTTAAAGCAAATGGCTCGAATGGATAACGCATTGCCTTTGGCACCCAACACTTACTATGAAGGTGACGACGAAGGTGTTACTTGGGACGATGACAAAATATTTGGTTGCGTTTGTGACTCCTCTTGGTCTGTTGGTCTGGGTTCTGGTCAGACGCAAGAGCCCGAATGGTTTGGTCCTGATTGCTCGCTCCGGCATTGCCCATCTGGCAACGATCCCCGGACCTTTCGCGACGAGACAGACTGTCGTGGACGCACAGCCAAAGATAGTATATATGCAGGACAGCCAGGAAATCTGTGCCAAGTTGACTGTTCGAATAGGGGAATATGCGACTATACGACTGGTATTTGCCAGTGCTTTGATGGTCAATACGGACAGGACTGCTCGATCAACGATCCCAATGCTGTCTATTCTTATTGGAACACTCATGTTGAAGTGGTGTGGCAGTAAAACGCTGGACACACTAAAACAGTTGCACGTAAGGGCATCTGCTAATTTGAAGAAAGTGATATATTGTATTTATTTTAGAATTTTAAGCAAGTACAAATTGAGCTACCCCCTTTCATCTGGTGACGTTGATCACTTGATTCGATTCTTCTCCAGCTCCTCTTTCTGTCCCTGCATGCGTCGATACATCCACCACAGACCTCCTGCCAGTAGCAAATTTCCAGTCCCTAAAACAAAAATACCTCCTACTACCTTGAGGAAGGTCATCAACACAGGGAACAGATCTGCAGGTTTCGTTCGAATGACTTCTGTTAGCATCGCTCCAGCTATCTTAGGTGCGAATATAGCTGTACAAAGACGATCCCATAAAAATGTGCCAAGAATAGTTGCAGTTACTAATGCAACAACTTTATAACGAAAGACATCATCAGGAAACGGGGCAAGTTGAATCATTTCGTTCAGTTGTGGCACCATCTCCCAGGAAGCGACTACGACACCTCCGACACATAAAAACACCGATAAGAACAATGCATGGTTTTCAAGCATGCCTTTCATCCAGGGACGTCCTTTGTAGTTCGCGAAAAAGACGCTGATCATTTGTGATGTTTCTACAAGGAAAACAGTAGTATTCAAGAGATTAGGCATAAACGGTGCAGCCCAGAATGCCTGTATCTGGCAGAATATGTCATCTTCACCACATAAATCTCCTGCCTGAATTTCCTTTGCTTTGGCCTTCTTAAAGAACTCAGTGACCTCTTTGAGTCCATCAGGACCCATGACATCTGTCGCAAGCGATACCGCAAAACTCATGCAAGCAATGTGAATTAAAGCTTGTCCAAGTATGGAAATAAAAATTGCAGGATGAAACAATGAACGTAGCGGACGCAGTGGGTGCATGTGGTCGAGAGGTGTGGAGTAACTGAATGCCACCGCTGCTGTCATAATGAGCCACGAGGATGCCATCATCTGTCTTTCGCTTGAACGTGCATTGTGAAGTGAAAGTGCAGACAGAGTGTACGCCGCAATGATGCTTTCTAACATCATGATCTGCTGCTGCATGAGGGCACTCAGCAGTGTACAACGTCCTTGACGAATCAAATCAATGACAGCACGAACAGATGGAGTTCTGCTGGTGAAAGGAGCAGCCACAGAAGCATCGCCAGGCCTAATCATAGACATGCCGCCGGCGGAAGGGTCTTCCATGTCCCCAAGCATTGAAGTTAAATCCATCGACCCAGCTCCTGCATCCCCATCTTTCTTGGGATCCCACACCTGTCCATGTTGTGCCATAAATCGCATGTTTTCCGCATTTAATGCATTTTTTAATTCACTCGCTTGGCCTTTCATCGCGGTCCAAATACCACCGTAGTCACCCTTGGCAGTGAGTTCCTTTAACTTCTCTTGCATTTTCACTTGTGCTTCTGCCTGATACTTTGCTTGATAGGCTGACATATGAGCAGTGCGCAATTTATTGATTTCCTCAGCCCGCTTTTTGAGAGCCGCTTCATGCCTATTCAAAGCGTCTTCCGCGGTGCCTCCAGCAGCAGTGCTAGAGTTCGATGCCATCACTGCCGTCTCCGTAACTTCTTCAATTGGTGCATCCGTGGTATTAGCATTTGCATGGCCAGCAAGCAAAGCCATACCTACATCTGCTTGTTTTAAGGCACCCACATCATTGCCACCGTCACCACACATGAGGACGTTGTTGTCCGTTGTGGTGTCTTGTATATGCTTAATGACAGAAGCTTTGCCTTGTGGGGACATGCGGGCGAATACACGAAACAAGCCACAATGAGACCACATTGGAGACTTCTCTCCACCAGTACTGTTTACCACATTCAAAAAGGACTCTTCGGTAGTAACAAAATCATAGGTCTCAGATAGGTTTTGCAGATTATTCAGGTCTAACGGCAAAGTCTTTCTATTTGCTTCAATTGCCCCTGCCTCTGCTTCGAGCACCCACCAGCCTACCATATCTGAAGAAGTGGTCTTTGTTTGTTCATCTCCTTTGTCTTTGGAAGACTTGAGAGTAAGACACGATTTTTTGGTGTTGCATATATGGACTTCTTTGGCAACATGCAGGGACGTCAGCAAAGCATCGCCAGTCAGCATTCCTACTTGATGGCCAGAGTCTGTTAAGGCTTTAATAACAATACCTGAATCTGCGCGAATTTTGCATTCAAATGCAATAAATCCACCAAATGTCAGATTTGATTCTACTTCATCGCGACTGATGTTAGCTGCACTGGAAGGGCTGAAAGAGCCGTCTAAGCGCTTGTAGGCTAGCGCAAGCACACGAAGACCCTTCTTTGCAAGGCTTTCATATGTTCTACTATACCAAGCGGGTGCATTTCCTTTTGCAAATAGTCGTCCAATGGCTTCCGGCGAGCCTTTCACTAAGCCAAAGTATTCATCTACTCGGTCTCTATCCGTGCATTTTGCAACCACTGACATGCGCTGTAGGGCAGAACTAAAGTGAAACCGATGCAAAATCTTAATGGAGCTGATGTTTACAAGGGATGCTTTTACTTTTGCATCAGAAATGGCAATTTTGAGCTTGTCAATGTGTTTTTGCAAGTTGGCGGCGTCCTCCTCTGCCTTGGCCTTCAATGCAGGATTTGCTGCCGTTTTCGCAAATTCGGACATTTTACCTTGTAAAACCAATAAATGACGTTCTTTTGCAGCATATGCACCAGGTTGAGCAGTCGCCGTAGCAGAGTCCCAATGCCATTCGACGCCTTTGAGTGCAGCGAGTTCGATCGGGTCACCGGTGAGATTGGACTCTCCGTTGTCACTCTCCACTGCGACGAGGGAGTGACACGCCGCTAGGATCATCGCTGTTTCGGTAGTTGCTTTGTTCACTTCAACAATAGGTGGGACACTTTCTTGTGAATGAATACGTAGATCCTGATTGACCACTCCCACAGGCACCAACTGGTCCGTGGTCAAAGTGCCCGTCTTATCGAACAAGCAATGTGTGATCTTGCCCGCCAAGGGAACACGAAATGGTTCAGTGCAGAATATACCTCCCTTCATAAGAGCCATGAGTGCCATGTTTACAGCCATTGCCATTTGCATGGGGAACTGTCGAGGTACCACACTCGTGATGATGATGACACACTTCAGCAGCAGCTCATGTGTTGTCTTCTCCTTCTTGATCATACCTTCGTGCAAGACATATGCTGCAGCTACCAATGCAAAGATTAAAAGAATTAATAGAGCCATTCCTGTCTCTTTTAGGTCTCCTGCCACCGTTTGCTGAGAAAATTCTATCATTTGAATTAATGCACCCTGCGAAGAACTGAACCCGGTACGCAGAGCGTAAGCGACAGCACCGCCATCTGGAGTTTCCGGAAGGCCCAAAGATCGATCTTCTTTGCTGGGATCTACTGTCACCATCGAAGTACCAGAGAAAATGACATGTACACGATGCTTGCCTTGCATTTCTAATTTCTCTTCGTCGACAGCAGCTGCGTCCGTTGCGTCCACGCCCTTCCGATCAGATTTTTTCGCTACGATAGCTTCCTTCATTTGAGGAACGGACTCGCCTGTCAGAGAAGATTCGTTGACTACAGCAGAACCTCTTAACAGCAAACAGTCGCACGGGACAACAGCGTCCGTTGTGGTATCCACCACTTTGACTTCCGGTGGTGTCGTGGTCGGTGCACCATTGGCGGTCGCACTATTTGCAGTGGCGACTACGCTTTTCTTAGTGCGCTGGGCTTTATACGCCAAAGAGAGAATATCTCCAGGAAGAATGTCTTTTGTCGTCACCAAAGACCATACCCCGCATCGGAATACGTATATGGGTGTGGCCTGAGGGGTCATGCCGCCCAGCATTTGTTGCGTGCGATTACGCTGGAATACTGTAGTGCCCTCCATCATCACAACGCTGACAAGCATCCATGCAGTATATGTCCAATATTCATCAAGAAGCCAGAGTAAAGCACAAAAAACTTGAAAAATGGCTAAAGGCGATAGTAACTGCGACTGAAGCATGGAGAGAAAAGACGGCTGCTGGATGCTGAGATGGTTCTTTCCCCAGCGCTCCAAAGTCTTTGATACATCGGCATTAGTGCGAAATCCAAGAGAATTGGTATAAAAGGATATAGGTTTGTCGATTGGGCATGTAGACAAGCTAAATACTCCATTGGGAAATCGCTGCGCACCAGCACCGAGTTTATTCGCTGAAGTGTATGTAAACGTTTGCCGTTGGAATTCTACCTGCCATGCATCTGTCAAAACGGATTTCTGAACTTTGACGAACTCTGCTTTGCCACGGTTTTCTGGTGGAGTAATGATCACGTAAGTATCTTCATTGACAGTGGTTGCTTTGGAGAACAACGCTAGTGCTTTGAAGTCGACTTGCCAGTAACACATCAAATGAAACAGTGCGTGGATAGAAAGGGTCGCAAAGAGGGCGAGACATGCCCATGCAGATGGTAAGTATGCAGGCGGCAGAGACATAGGCCCTTCTTCGCTGCGACTGTTAAATTCTTTAATCAAACGTTCCTGTTCAGCCTGGGCGCGTTTTTGTTCTTTTGTAGGTCCAAACCAACCAGAGAACCACCCGGATGACGTGCTGTTTTTATTGGAATCGCCGAAATGAATGGTTTCGCCGTGGGCTAGATCCTCGTCTCCGAAATCTTCAATGTTCATCGACTTTTCCGAAGATAGGATGTCAGCCACGGTTGCAGATGAGATATCTCTGGTCTTTCCTTTGCTTTTCCCCTTTGTTTTGACTAAAGCGATGAGATCAGCATTCGACGTCTCTTCAGTTTCGGTGAAATTTCCTGATGCATACTTCTCCCATTTATCATCTGCCATTTCTTGCGCCGCAATAGCTGCAGCCGCCCTTGGCTCGCCGGCAGTGTTGTAACAATATGGTAGAACTACAGCATATAAAGCTATTATAACAGACAAAAGCAGTGTGCTTTTAAACGAGCTTTTGTTATATAATCTTCCCGGAGTCTTCATTCCCTCTACTGGAAGCCTCCCGTCATTGAGACTGAAAGCCAATTCCATCGTATCAAACCTTCTATGCTTAATACTGGAAGTAAACAACCAAAGTCACACCCGCCGCTTTAAAAACGATCAGAAATTCAATAAAATAAGCTTGTGGCGGATTGGTAAACCTTGAATGGAATTTTTCAATCTTCCCTTTTCCTTCTCTTTTTCTCCGTGGATTTGGGCTCGTGAAATTATACAAATCTCTTCTTTTGGGAAAAAGAGTACTTTTTGTAGTAGGTCATCGTTTTACGTCACAAGCGCTAAAATTTCGTGCACGTTTTAAGCGATTTATTAGTCGCTGCTTCAAAAACTACTCCTGAAGAGGAAGCAATTAATCGTTATTAAGTACCGTGAATCACTTCCGTTTGGTCCCTTGCATCGCGTCCAGAGAATTTCAATTTTAGGGATCGATTCAAACACTATCATTTTTTTGTAAAATTTACTTCTCGGATACCTAATACATAGTCGAAACAATGCGAGCATTTGTCGCCGTCTGTATTAAAGCCCTTATGATACTGCTCTGCTTGCTAATCCGGACAACTTGGTCGAAATCAGCCATCTATTTAATACAAGTAACGCAGCAGCCTTCCAGATGCATTGGTGGTGAGGTCTGTCTTGTACAACCTCAACTTGCTGTCTTTAAAGATGGTCAAATAGATCTCACCTTTAATGGAGTAGTCTACGTTAACATGGCTGCGTCACCGAGTGGGGGGGAGCCACTCTGGTTAGGCACATGCGATATAAACAATTTTTGTGGCATGAGAATCAGTGGTTCTTTAGGCACAGTAGGATTTGCGAATGGCATCGCAAAATTTCAGAATTTAATGATACAAACTGCTGGTAGTGGATACACCTTGCGTTTCACCTTAAAAAATGCAGATGGAAATGATATCGCTTTTACATTTTCATCGGCATTCGAAGTATCACCTGGCGATGTGTTTAAAATGTTTATTATCCAACAGGTAGGCTCAGCTACTGGTGGCGCACCCTTTTCTCCGAATCCGGTTATTGCGCTCACAGACCGCGGTAGTAATACCCTTGACATTAACTACGGTACTGTCACAGCGTACATTCAAGATTCGCCTTCTGCAAGCACCCAATTGCGCCCCGCTTCTGCTTTAGTAGTCCCAATTGTGCATGGTGTCGCCGCTTTTGATGGGCTTTTTATCAATGAAGCAGGCGGACCCTACCGCATTCGTTTCTCTGGTTCAATTACAATCAAAGGGGTTCAGGTACCTTATGTCTATTCTACGTCTTTCTTCGTAGCGATTGGAAGCCCTGCTCAATTAGTATTTGTAGATGGTACTCGAATTTCAGATGATCCTGTTTATGCAGGTGAATATTTTCGCTCTGTACCACGAATATTAATCCTAGACGCAGGCGGCAATCAAGTCATCCGCGATCAAACCAGTGCCATTCAAGTAACTATTGCAGATAATCCCAGTAAAGCGACGATTGGCGAGCCTAATTCACTCTTTCCAGTCGCTTCTGGGGGTGCAGTGGCATTTTCTGCATTGAAAATTGACAAAGCAGGTCGTTCTTTCAGACTCGCATTCACCTTGAATATCTTTTCCCAATTGACAAGTGCTTATACTACCACGAATATCGTGTTGTATTCCGCTTCATTTGATGTTAATGTCGGACCTGCAAGAGATTTGTTTCAAGTTACACTTGCAGATGTAGCGTGGGCTGGTGGTTTACCAATGGAAGTTCAACCTGTACTGCAATTGCGAGACTACGGTGGTAACATCCTGGTAGAAGACTTTTCGACCACCGTACGATGTGAAATGATTCCGTCACTTTCTGTGACTTCATCCATTGGCGTAGATGCGACTAAAAATGATAATACTTTTGTTAATTTAGTTACTACAACCTTACATCCCAATTGGGATGATGAATTTGGAGCCGGAGCAGTCATCGATATCACGTTGCATTTCGCTTACGAAGTTTGGTTGACTTATCCGAATCCTAGTGTCCCTCCAAGACTTCAACTGACTGTGAGAAATAATGGCGTGAGAGCGGTTGCGGTTTTAGACACGACTCAGAATATGGCTCGCGTCAACCAGTTAACCTTCGTGTACACGGTTGCCTCGGGAGATGTTTCCGATGTGGGTCACCCGCATTTAGACATATTTAGCCCATTGAGTGATTACACTGGTGTGATTGATTTAAGTAATGGTTTGCTTAAAAATGGTAATAATAGAGATGTCAGTAGGCTAATTCCAACTGATAATGCGCGCTCTTTGGGAGTCGCCAACATCAAGGTGGACACCTCAGTACCTATTGCTTGGAACATGACTTGTGCTACAACAAGTGGTGAGTATGGTGTCGGAGAAGTCATCGAGTTTTTTGTGCGTTTCAGCAAACCCGTGGTAGCGGTAGGAGAACCATTTCTTGAGTTAA
>JACCDO011766559.1_pt1 | contig 14657 bp, 15 predicted proteins | sample 7446101 | NCBI WGS metagenome assembly JACCDO01 (sample SAMN15323440, study PRJNA562643) | freshwater metagenome | isolation source: river surface water | place: USA:Blue River Watershed | collected 2017-08-16
ATAAATGTTTTATAGAAAATAATCTAAAAAATAAAAAAGTATGAAATACGCTATTGCACAAACATCTGGAAAGCAATTTCTAATAAAACCTGGTCAATGGTATGATGTTGATTATATTAGTAATGGAAATGTGGGTGATGTTATTTTCTTAAATAAAATTTTATTTTTTAGAAAAGAAAATAAAATCCAGTTAGGAAAACCTTTCTTAGAAAATAGTCAGATTCCTGCTACAATTATTCAACAAGTAAAGGGTCCAAAAATTACTGTTTTAAAAACAAAACCAAAAAAGAAATATACACGTACTAGAGGTCATAGACAAAAATACACACGTATTAAAATTGACTCTCTAGATTAATTATTTATTTTAATATTAGTATAAAAAAATTGGAGAAAAAAAATGGCACATAAAATGGGAGCGGGGAGTACAAAAAATACCCGTGATTCACAAGCGAAACGTTTAGGAGTTAAATGTATTGGATCACAAAAAGTAAAAAGTGGATTCATTATTGTTAGACAACGTGGAACAAAATTTAAACCAGGTGTACAAGTTGGTTGTGGACGAGATCATACTTTATATGCATTAACAGAAGGAATTGTTCAATTTACACCATCGGGATTTGTAAACGTTATTCAAGAAAAATAAAAAAAAAAGGGTGGAATACTTAAGTATTCCACCTTTTTCATTTTTCTAGTTTTAATTTTCTTCTTTTCCTTTCTTACGTTTCCCAAATCGCATAGTAGGTGTTTTAATACGTAGCCAAAAAGCAACAGAATCTGTTAACCATTCCATACCTGGCAATTTTGCAAATTTCCCATTAATAGCTCGAATATACAAATATAAATAACCCAAAATAAAAATTAAAAAAGTATTCAAGAAAAAGGCAATCGCTAAAGTTTTATCTGTATAAATAAGCGCCCCTTGATCATATGCCCACTTAGCAACTGGAGTTGCGATTTGTCGATGAAATAATAAATCCCAATAACTAATAACTAACCCCTGAATCATTAACAAAGCAAAAATTAAGAGAATATTATATTTAACTAATTTTGAAAATTTAAAAGTAGAACGAACAATCATGAATTCAATTACTACATAAGATAAAAAAAAGACTTTTTCTGGACTTGCCCAAATTTTAAAAATAGGTGATTGTAAAACCCATTTAATCAAAGGAAAAACTGGAAGTAAAATTTCAGGTAAATAACCTAATGAAAAAACATTATTTAAAACAGCATATAACAAGTCAATTACAGCAAAGAAATAAATAAAAGTAAGTTGAATAACTTGTGCAATATCAGGATATTTCATACTGAAATCTCTCAAAGGTTTTTGAATTGATTTCACAAACTTTTTTACTCTTTTTACGAATGTTCGCCATAAAGATAAATTAGCAGAATTATTTTTTGTCATTTAGTTTGTAAGTTTTAAATTATGTAAATTTGGAATTTATAAAACTATTAAAAATTTAATTTCTATATATATAATATAATTGATCTGGAGAAACAAAACGAATTTTAAAAGTAAATTTATTCCAAGAAAATTATCATTATTCACAAGATAACAAAAAGTTTGTCAAAAAAAAATAAAAGAAAAAATGAAAAAATTTATTTCAGATATAAAAATTGAAGCAACAAATTTATTACAAAAAAGTGATGAAGAACTAGAATTAAAAATAGATCAAGTCAAAAAACGTGCAAACAGCGAAGGTCTTGATAAAGTAATTATAGATTGGTTTGCATTAGTTCAAGAGATTTCCTTTCGAAAAATTGGACTACGTCATTTTGAAACACAATTAATGGCTGGTTTTTATTTACATAAAGGTCAAATTGTTGAAATGAAAACCGGAGAAGGAAAAACCCTGGCTTCGACTCTACCTGTTTCTCTAAATGCGCTAAGTAATAAAGGAGTTCATGTAGTAACCGTTAACGACTATTTAGCGGAACGTGATCAAAAATGGATGGGGAAAATTTATAAAGGTTTAGGCCTAAGTGTCGGATTAGTAAAAAGTAGTAGTAGTCTAAAAGAAAAACGTAATAGTTATTCCTCAAATATTACATATGTAACCAATTCGGAACTAGTATTTGATTTCCTAAGAGATAGTTCAGCATATAATTTAAATGAACTTGTTCAAAAACCATTTAATTATTGTGTAATTGATGAAATTGACTCAATATTAATTGATGAAGCACGTACACCATTAATTTTATCAACAACTAAAGGAGAAGGAAATATTAATAAATTATATTTAGCTAAAGCTATAGCTAATATTCTTCAAAAAGATTTACATTTCCAAGTTGATGAAAAAAGAAAAGATATTAATTTAACGGAATTAGGATATAAAGAAGCAAAAGAAAAATTAGGAAAGAAAACACTTTATGATCCGGATGATCCGTGGATTTTAGAATTATTAAATGCATTAAAAGCGAAATATATTTTTAAATTAAATAAGGATTATATAGTTTTAAATAATAAAATTTTAATTGTAGATGAATTTACTGGACGTATTATGGAAGATAGACGTTGGAGTCTTGGAATTCACGAAGCAGTAGAAATTAAAGAAAATGTAACACTAGGAGGCGGAACAAAAACTAAGAGTTCAATAACCTACCAAAACTTTTTTACTTTATATCCGAAGTTAGCCGGAATGACAGGAACAGGGAAAACAACGGAAAAAGAATTCCAAGATATTTATAATTTGGAAGTTGTTGTTTTACCGACTCAAAAACCGATGTTACGTAAAGATTTAAGTGATTTAGTTTATCAAACGGAATTGTCAAAGTGGAAAGCTGTTTTAAATCAATCAAAAACTTGCTTTGAAAAAGGTCAACCAATCCTAATTGGTACAGCAAGTGTAGAAAAATCGGAATTTTTATCCGAATTGTTTACCCTGTCAAAAATACCTCATCAAGTACTAAATGCAAAACCGGAAAATGTAACACGTGAAAGTGAAATTGTAGCACAAGCAGGAGAAAAATATGCTGTAACAATTGCAACAAATATGGCCGGACGTGGTACCGACATTATTCTGGGAGGAAATCCTATTTTTAAAGTAAAACAACTTTTATCAGAATTATTAATCGAAAATAAGGAAATAAAAGAAATTGAAATTGAGTCTTTAGTTAAAGATACTTATGAAGAATATAAAAACTTAAAGTCACAATTAGAAATAGACGTTAAAAATCTTCCTTATTCATTAGAAACAGCTTTACCAAGTTTAAAAAATCTTTATAACGTTTTTTATAAAAACGTTTACAAAGAATGGGAACAAGAAAATAAAACAGTTAAGGAATTAGGGGGTCTTTATGTGTTAGGGACAGAAAGACATGAAACTCGAAGAATTGATAATCAGTTACGTGGTAGATCTGGGAGACAAGGTGATCCTGGCTTCTCACAATTCTTTATTTCCTTAGAAGATGAACTTATTAAAGTTTTTGGAGGAGATAGTATTCGTCGTTGGGTAGAATATTTAGTTCAAGATAAAGATGTACCATTAGAATCAGATTTATTAACAAAAAGTTTAGAAAATGCACAGCAAAAAGTTGAATTATACAATTATGAATTACGTAAAAATGTTTTTCAATATGATGATATTTTAAACACACAACGTAAACAATTATTTCGTGCTCGAAATGAAATGTTATGTGAAAATATTTACCAAGATTTATTCTTACGATATGCTGAATATTTATTAGATGAAGAAATGGAAAATTCTAAAACAGGTTCACGATTCAGATTATTTAATAATTTAGAAAAACATTTTGCACCTTATTCAAGTTATTTAAGTCAAAAAAATGAAGCAGAATTTCTAAATTTATCGAAATTATATTCTGAAATATGGATTTCAAATGATTTACGTTCTGCCGAATCAAATATTTATCAATTTGGATTCTTAAATAGTACACGTTCAACAATATTACTTTCAATAATAGATTTTTATTGGACAGAACATATTGAAAGAATGAGTTATATACGTGAAACTATTAATTGGAGAGCCTATGGTCAACAAAATCCATTAATTGAATATAACATTGAAGCATTTAAATCATTCAAATTAATGTTCGAACAAATTCGCTCATCTATGATATACTATTTCTTAAATAATGCAATCATTTAAGACTGCAAACAAATTGTAATAAAAAACGAGGAATAATAACAATATGTCAAAACATACTCTTAACGGAAGACGTAGAAAAGTAATTAAAACTTCAGGTTTTCGTGCACGTTTAGCAACAAAAAGTGGAAGAAAAATTTTAAAAAATCGTAGACGTAGAGGACGTTGGAAATTATCAATTTAATTGATAATTTCTTTTGTTCTGTTTAATCCAGACTTAAATATCCTAACTTTAACGAATGAAATTTTTTAAACTTCAAAAATATTTTAAACTATTAATCGATTTAAAAGTAGCTATTTTAATCCTAGGATTAATAGCTATATTTAGTTCATTAGGATCGTTTATTGAACAAGATGAATCTATTTCCTTTTATCAAGAAAATTATGCTAATAAAATTTATGGAATAATTGATTCCAATCTAATTTTAACATTAGGTTTAGATCATGTTTATACCACATGGTGGTTTCTAACCTTATTAGTTTTATTAGCAACATCTCTTATCGGGTGTACTATTACACGTCAATTTCCAATTCTTGAAAATTCGAAAGATTATTTTTTTAAAAAAAAAGGAACTTCTTTTTTAAAATTACCATTTTCAGTAAGGTTTAAAACACTTTATTATTTGCCTGAACTTTTACTTTTAAAATTACAAGAAAATAATTTTTATCTTTATCAAAATGGAAATGTACTCTATGGATATAAAGGTTTAATTGGAAGACTTAGTCCTATTTTAGTCCATATTAGTTTATTAATTATTTTAAGTGGTTCTGCCTTTGGAGCTTTTCAAAACTTTAAAGCACAAGAAGTTTTACCGAAAGGAGAACTTTTTCATATTCAAAACACAATTGGAGTTGGTTCTTTAACTTCTATTCCTAATATAACAACACGTGTAAACGATTTTTGGGTAGAATATGAAAACAACCGAATTCATCAATTTTACTCTAACTTATCAATTCTAGATGAATATGGAAAAGAACTAAAAAATCAAACAATATCTGTAAATAACCCTTTACGTTACAATAATGTTGATTTTTATCAAAGTGATTGGAATTTACTTGGAATTCGCATAAAAAATATTAAAACTAATGAAATACTTGAATTTCCTGTTTTTAACTTAAATAAAACTGGAAAAACCTGGATCACTTGGATTACTAATACAAATCAAATGTTAGTATTTGATAAACTCGAAAATACTTTTCTCAGTTACGATCAAAAAGGAAATTTAACAGGAATGCAAAATCTTGGAGAATTTATTAATGATGACAGTATTCTAATTGATTTTATTCCAACCACTGGTTTATTAATTAAATATTATCCAAGTATTGTAATTATTTACTTTGGATTTGGTCTACTAATGCTAACAGCTTGTTTAAGTTATTTACCTTATACCCAAATCTGGCTTTTTAATACAAGAAACTTATCCTGGATTGGAAGTACAACAAATCGAGGAAAGATTCAAGTTGAAGTTGAATTTGAAAATTTAATTAGATATGGGGAAAATAATTTAATAAAATTATCCTAAAAAAGCTTTAGGATTTCTGAAAAAATACGCATTACAGAATATTGAAAACTCCTCAGGTTGGGGTCGAACCAACGACCTATCGGTTAACAGCCGACCGCTCTACCACTGAGCTACTAAGGAAGAGTATCATTAATTAGATATTATATATAATATACCAAAAAATAATATCCTAAACAAGAAAAATTTTTAAATAAAAAATAAATTATAATATATAACTATAAAATTATTTTAGGAGAAAGTTTAAATTTATGAGTCATACAGTAAAAATTTACGATACTTGTATTGGTTGTACACAATGTGTAAGAGCATGTCCTACTGATGTACTTGAAATGGTTATTTGGGAAGATTGTCGTGCTGGACAAATTGCATCAGCTCCTCGTACTGAAGATTGCGTTGGATGTAAACGTTGTGAAAGTGCTTGTCCTACAGATTTCTTAAGTGTAAGAGTATACTTAGGTGGTGAAACAACTCGTAGTATGGGATTAGCATATTAATACTTATTATTAATTAAATTTCTATTTTTAAAAATAGAAATTTAATTAATGAATTATAAAACCCAACCGTAACTATGAAGACCTTTTCCTAAAAAATTAACACCAAGATAACAAATCCAAATTACAAAAAAACCGCATGACCCTAAAGCAGCAGCTTTTTGACCTTGCCAACCTTTTAATAAACGTGAATGTAAATAAATTGCAAATACTAACCAAGTAATTAAAGCCCAAGTCTCTTTGGGATCCCAACTCCAATAAGCACCCCAAGCTTCATTTGCCCAAACAGCTCCAGAAATAATTCCAATTGTAAGAAAAGGAAAACCTAAGCCAATAATTCTATAGCTCCAAATATCAACCGTTTCTAATAAAGATAGTTGAGCGTTAGAAATTTTTGACGTTAACATAGCTTCATTAGAAGTCGTTTCAAAATTTGAAACTACTTTCGGTTTATTTAAAAAAATAAACGCTAAATATAAAATAGATAATAATGAACCAATAATTAATGTTGCATAACTAACCATCATCATACTAACATGCATCATTAGCCAATTTGATTGTAATGAAGGAACTAAGGGTAAAGCTTTTTGCATTTCAACAGGTAAAGTTAAACTTGAAAAACCTGATAAAAAAAACATTAATGGTGTTGAAATTGCACCAATAAGACGACTTTTCGTTTTTGCCTCAATAACCAAATGAATTAAGGAAATTCCCCAACTTAAAAATATTAATGATTCGTACAAATTACTTAAAGGAAAATAACCTTCGGTAATCCAACGCATTAATAACGTTGTCATAAATAATAAATTACTTCCTATAACACAAATTTTACTAACTTGGAAAATTAACTGATTTTTTGGAAAACTTAAACTAATCCAATATAAAAACATTGCAAAAAAAAGTAAAAAACAAGCGATTATAGGTAATTGATAATCGGAGAATAGTTGCATAATAAAAAATAAAACTTTTTAAGTTTCCTTTTAAATTATTATAATTATGACTTTAAACATAGCAAAAATTAAAGTTTTAATTTGTTACTTGGGAATTGATTTTAAGTACGTACATATATTTATATACTTTTGGAAGAGGGGACGAATATGACAGCAACTTTAGAAAGATATGAAAGCTTAAATATCTGGGAACGTTTTTGTTCTTGGATCACTAGTTTAGAAAACCGTTTATACATCGGATGGTTTGGTGTAGTTATGATTCCTACACTTTTAACTGCTACAACTTGTTTTATCATTGCATTTATCGCTGCTCCGCCAGTTGATATCGATGGTATCCGTGAACCAGTAGCTGGTTCTTTAATGTATGGAAACAACATCATCTCTGGTGCTGTTATTCCAAGCTCAAACGCAATTGGTGTTCACTTCTACCCAATTTGGGAAGCTGCTTCTGTAGATGAGTGGTTATACAACGGTGGTCCTTACCAATTAGTTGTTTTACACTTCTTAACAGGTGTTGCTTGCTGGATGGGACGTGAGTGGGAACTAAGTTTCCGTCTTGGTATGCGTCCTTGGATTTTCGTTGCATTCTCTGCTCCTGTAGCAGCTGCAACTGCAGTATTCTTAATTTATCCAATCGGTCAAGGAAGTTTCTCTGATGGTATGCCTTTAGGGATTTCTGGAACATTCAACTTTATGTTAGTATTCCAAGCTGAACATAACATTTTAATGCATCCATTCCATATGGCTGGTGTAGCTGGTGTATTTGGTGGATCTTTATTCTCTGCAATGCATGGATCTTTAGTAACATCTTCTTTAATCCGTGAAACATCAGAAAATGAATCTGCTAAATATGGTTACAAATTTGGTCAAGAAGAAGAAACATACAACATCGTAGCTGCTCATGGTTACTTAGGTCGTTTAATCTTCCAATACGCAAGTTTTAACAATTCTCGTTCTTTACATTTCTTCTTAGCAGCTTGGCCTGTTGTAGGTATTTGGTTAACAGCTTTAGGAATCAGTACTATGGCATTTAACTTAAATGGTTTCAACTTCAACCAATCTATTGTTGATAGTCAAGGACGTGTTATTAACACTTGGGCTGACATTGTAAACCGTGCTAACTTAGGTATGGAAGTAATGCATGAACGTAATGCACATAACTTCCCATTAGATTTAGCTGTAACTGCTCCAGTTATTGTTGGTTAATAAAAACTAAAAAATAAGATTTAGAAATAAATCTTATTTTTTTTTAATTTATTTTTTAATTTTATATACAGTATTTTCTAAATTTCGAATTAAATTTTCAAAATCTATTTCTAATTGAATTTTACCTCGATTTGTTATTGCTCCAATCCAAATATTTTTGTTTTGTTCAAAAATCCAAATTTGTGTATAAGGTAAATAACTTAAAATACTTGTAATCATTAATAATCCAAATCCAAAGTAAATAATTTTGATACTTATATCATATTTTATTAATAATCCACTACTAGGTATAATATCAATAAGTTTAAAGTTATCAATTGTTTCACCAATTTTTACATTATTAATAAACTTTCCATTTTCATCATATATTGAAAAAATATATTTTAATTGATCTATAATTATTGTATATTTTTGTTTATCTATATTAATCCATGTTATCCAATTTTTTACATTTTTATTTATTTGGAAAATAGGGAATTCATAAATTTTATTTTCATTAATTTTTTGTCCTCTAAGTGCAATTAAATTCCAATCACTTTGATATATATCAACATTTTTTATTTTTAAAGGATTATTTACAGAAATAGTTTGTTGTTTAATTTCATTTCCATAATTATCTAAAATTGATAAATTTGAGTAAAATTGATGTATTTGATTTTTTTCATATTCAACCCAAAAATCATTAATTCTTATATTTAAATCAGGTAAAGTTGTTAACCATCCTGTTTTTATTGGATTTTGAATATGAAAAATTTCCCCTTTTGGTAACATCTCTTGTGCTTTAAAATTCGTAAAAGCTCCAATTGTTGATCCTACTAAAATTAAAATTAAACTAAAATGAACTAAAATCGGGCTTATTCTACCAATTAATCCTTTGTATCCGTAAATAAATTTATTTTTTTGATATATATAAAAATTCATTTTTTGAATTGTTATTACAATTCTTTCTTTTAAATAATAAAAATTTTTAAATTTAACAAAAAAATTTAAATTTATAAATGATTTTTTTTGTTGTTTAAAATAATAACTTTTAGATGTTTTAAAAATTGGAAATTGCCGACTAATTGTACATGAAATTAATGAAATTCCTAAAAGAATTAAAAGACTTAAAAACCACCATGTTTGATAAACATGATCTATTCCAAGTGATAAAATAAAATTTGAATCAATAAATCCATAAATTTTTTTTGCAATAGGATAATTTTCAATATAAAATAGTTTTTCTTCATCTTGTTCAATAAATGAACCTAAGGAACTTGCAATAGCTATTAAAATTAAGATTGCTATTGCAAATTTTAAATCAGTAAAAAATTTAAATTTTTTTTTTATACTAAATAAATCCATTAGAAATAAATTTTAAATTGAATAATTAATTCCTTTATTTATTAGAAATTGTTAATTTCCAACGTCCTTTTTTTCTTCTATTTTTTAATATTTTTCTACCACTTTTTGTACTTAAACGTGCTCTGAATCCAGATGTTTTAATTACTTTTTTACGTCGACCATTTAATGTATGTTTTGACATGATAAAATTGATTTTGTTTTAATAATTTATTGAATTATTTAAAAAATAGTATATCATAGATGAACGAATTTCTTCGAACATAATTTTAAAAGATTTAAAAGCTTCTATATTATATTCTAAAAGAGGATTTTGTTGACCATAAGATCTCCAATTAATAGTTTCTCTAATATATCCCATTCTTTCAATATGTTCTGTCCAATAAAAATCAATTAAAGATAAAACTGTAGTTGATTTATTATTTTTTAAAAATCCTAACTCATAAAAATTTGATTGTCCAAATCTCAAATCATTATTGATCCAAATTTCTTTATAACTATTTAATTTTTTTATTTTATTATTACTTGTTGAAAATAAACTCGATAAAATATAAGAATCAAATAATTTTTCTGATTTATATTTTTTTGATTCTTTTTTATAATCATCTATAGAAGTATTAAAAATTTCATCTATTTCATTTTCTTTAAATCTTAAGAAAAGATCTTCATAAATGTTATTAAATAATAATTCATTTCTTGCTATAAATAATTGTTTTCTTTGTGTATTTAAAATATCATCGTATTGAAAAACATTTTTACGTATATCATAATTATACAATTCAACTTTTTTCTGAGCATTTTCTAAACTTTTTGTTAATAAATCAGATTCTAATGGCATTTCTTTATCTACACTTAAAAATTGCATCCATTTACTGATATTTTCACCTCCAAAAATTTTAATTAATTCATCATCAAGTGAAACAAAAAATTGAGAAATTCCAGGATCACCTTGTCTACCAGCTCTTCCTCTTAATTGATTATCAATTCTTCTACTTTCATGTCTTTCAGTTCCTAATACAAATAAACCTCCTAATTCTTTAACTATTTTATTTTCTTTTTCCCATTCTAAATTAATTTTTTGAAAAAGATAATTATATAAATTTTGTAGTTCTTTTTTACAAATTTCCAATGAATAAGGTAAATTTTTTATATTTGATTCTAAAATTTCTATTTTTTCATTTTTATATTCTTCTTCTATTCTATTTTTGAAATTTAAACATTTTTCATCTTGAATTTCTTTATTTTCTAGAATAATTTTTTCGATTTCTTCTTTAATTTTAAAAATTGGATTTCCACCAAGAATAATATCAGTTCCTCTACCTGCCATATTTGTAGCAATTGTTACGGCATATCTTTTTCCTGCTTGTGCAACAATTTCATTTTCTCTTGTTATATTTTCTGGTCGGGCATTTAAAACTTCATGTGGAATTTTTGAAATTTTAAATAATTCTGATAAAAATTCTGATTTTTCAATTGTTGAAGTTCCTATTAAAATAGGTTGTCCTTTTTCAAAACAATTTTTTGAAGTATTTAAAACAGCTTTCCATTTACCTAATTCTGTTTGATAAACTAAATCAGGTAAATCTTTTCTAATCATAGGTTTAGCTGTTGGTAAAACAATGACTTCTAAATTATAAATATCTTTAAATTCTTTTTCAGTTGTTTTTCCAGTTCCTGTCATCCCCGATAATTTTGGATATAGCGTAAAAAAGTTTTGATAAGTAATCGAACTTTTTGTTTTTGTTCCACCTCCTATTTCAACACTTTCTTTTATTTCAATAGATTCATGAAGTCCTGTACTCCATCTTCTATCTTCCATAATTCTGCCAGTGAATTCATCAACAATAACGATTTTATTATTAAGTACAATATAATCTTTGTTTATTTTAAATAAATATTTTGCTTTTAATGCATTTAATATATCTAAAATCCATGGATCTTCTGGATCATATAGACTTTTTTTACCTAATTTTTCTTTTGTTTCTTTATATCCTTTTTCTGTTAAATTAATATCACGTCTTTTTTCATCTAATTGAAAATCTAAGTCTTTTTCTAAACTATTTGCTACAGCTTTAGCTAAATATAATTTATTTAAATTTTCAGTTCCTTTATAAGTTGATAATATTAAAGGTGTTCTTGCTTCATCAATTAAAACAGAATCAATTTCATCAATTAAACAAAAATTAAAGGGTCTTTGTACAATTTCACTTAAATTATATGCTGAACTATCACGTAAATAATCAAAAACTAATTCAGAATTAGTTAAATATGTTATATCTGCTTGATAATTTTTTTGTTTTTCACTAGTTTTTGTACTACTTTTTACTAATCCAGTAGTTAATCCTAATGATTTATATATTTTTCCCATCCATTTTTGATCTCTTTCAGCTAAGTATTCATTAACAGTTACTACATGTACTCCTTTGTTGGTTAAAGCGTTAAGTGCTACAGGTAAAGTAGATGCTAATGTTTTTCCTTCACCGGTTTTCATTTCTACAATTTTTCCTTGATGAAGTAAAATACCAGCTAAAATTTGTGTATCAAAATGTTTTAATCCTATAGTTCGAAAAGACATTTCTTGTACAATAGCGAACCATTCTGTTAAGATATTATCGATAGATTCTTTATATACACGTTTTTTTATGTCTTGTATTTGTATTTTTAATTCTTCATCACTTTTTAAACTTAAAGTATTAGAAAGAGTTTTAATATCATATATTAATTTTTTCATTTTATAACAAATTCATTATTAGAAATTAATTTTTGAAAAATTTTTATAACTTAATTAAATTTTTAGAAAAAAATCAAAAAGTAGATATAATATATCTATAAATCTTTATTGTTTATATTACATAATTTGTAAAATATATTAAAATATCATAATTCTTAATCCTAATCTTTTAATTAGTAAAAATAAAAATATTTAATATCAATGATTATCTCATGATAAATAAGAATTCTACAGATTCATCTTTTATTCAAAATATTGGTAAAAGAATTAAAAAACTTTTTAAACTTTTTCAAAAAAATACTTTAAGATATCAAAATCTTTTACAAATAATACAGCTTACATTTATATATTTTTTTGCAATTATTGTCCTTATTTATTCTATAAAAACTTCCTTAGGTTATTTTCCAGAAATTATTTTTAAATTAATTCCTTTTCTTAAAGAAGTTCTAAATTTTCCTCTTTTAAAAATTTTAGCTGCACCTGAAAAAACTTTTATTCTTTATTTATTAGTTATTGAAGTTGTTATTAATCGACCAATCTTTAATTTCTCGCAAATTATAAAATATAATTTTTTATTAATTTTTATTTTAGAAATGTTTCAAAATTTATTAATAAGTTATTGGGATCTTTTATTTAATAGAGAAATTGAAAGTGCAGTGGCAAATACAATTTTAGTTAAAAATTTAACAATTATAATTTTTTGTTTAATTTTTACTTTTTTTATTCTTCTTTATTTATATTGTTATATTCAATCTATAAGAGGTATTTTCCCCAGATTTCCAGGTTATTTAAGCTGGTTAACTGATTCAATTGCATTTTGGTTACAAATTAAAACTCCTAAAATTGGAAATGGAAAATCAGGTAATGAAAAACGGAAATAAAATTTTATTTCCGTTTTTATAAAAATTATTTTTTAAATTTAAATAAACTTTATTGTATAATTTTACTATCTATTTCATCTTTAATAATATTAATAAATCCAGAAGATGTAAATTTAACTATTCCATCTGATAAAGCATATAATGTATGATCACGACCACAACCTACATTAGTTCCAGGTTTAAATTTTGTTCCTCTTTGTCTTACTAAAATAAAACCACTTTTTACTTTTTGTAATCCACCACATTTAACTCCTAAACGTTTTGATTGTGAGTCTCTACTATTTTTTGTACTCCCAGCTCCCATCTTGTGTGCCATTTTTTTTACCTCTAATTTTAAATTAATTTAAAGTATCAATTTGAACACGTGTATAAAGTTGACGATGTCCTTTTGTACGTGTATATTTTTTTTTCGGTTTCGTTTTTAAAACCGTAATTTTTTTTCCTTTTACTTGTTGAATAACTTTTGCTGAAATTTGGCTATCTAAAAGAAAAGGTTTTCCTAATTGAATTTTGTTTTCATTTCGAAAAAATAAAATTTTATTTAAATAAATAAAATCACCTAAATTACCATTTTCAATATAATCAACATCATACCATTGACCCGGTTTTAATAAAAATTGTTTACCCGAAGTCTGAGCAATTGCATATTTCATATTTTCTTTTTTATACTTTTAATTAAATTAATTGTTACCAATTTACCACTAATATTAAAAAAACAATTATAAATAAATTATAATCAATTATAGATTTACTTGCAAAATTTCTTTTTTTATTACACCTAAAAATAAAAATAAAAACAAAAAAACACACAACAAAATCAATCATGCAGATGGAGAGACTTGAACTCTCACGAAATTTTTCACTAGATTCTAAGTCTAACGCGTCTACCAATTACGCCACATCTGCTTAACTATAATATAGTAAATACAAACTACTTATAATATACAATTACATTAACATTTATAATAACTTTAAAAAAATGGAATATTATTATATCATAATGTCTCAAAAAGACATGTTAGAAAATCAAGTTTTAGAAGAAATATTACGTGAAAAAGCAAATTATTATCTTTCAAAACAAAAACAAAATGATTTTTGGATACTAATTTCTCCTGAATTTATTAATCAAACTGATATTCAAAATAAAATAAAATATAGTTCTTTTTATAAAAATAATATTAACGAAATAAATTTTGAAAATAAAAATAATTATTATAGTTCTTTAATTTCTACTAATAAAGAATTTATTAATTGGATTATGTTAAGACTTGGGTATTTTGAAAATATTAATGATTTAAATAAAAATTATTCAATGGCTTATGTATCTGATGGGATTTATGGAAGTTTAAAATCTGATCAAGTAATTAATTCAAATTCAATTTTAAATAATTGTGCATTTAAAATAAATCCAAAATTAATCAGTAA
>JACCDO012136027.1_pt1 | contig 14654 bp, 21 predicted proteins | sample 7446101 | NCBI WGS metagenome assembly JACCDO01 (sample SAMN15323440, study PRJNA562643) | freshwater metagenome | isolation source: river surface water | place: USA:Blue River Watershed | collected 2017-08-16
ATGGTTGAATCGTCAAAGCCTTTTTCTGTAGCTCGAGTGCTGTTACGTTGAAGAACATCCCACATATGTGTGATGTCACTTCGCATTGAGCAGATATTCGCGTAATTCGTTATCAATTTGTCCAATGAGGCTAGAGCCGCGTTGGTTAGATTGAAGCCGTCAATTACTTGAGCTGTGTACTTCAGGGTCATGAAAAGATTGGAGTGAACCTCTTCAACTGTGACCAAATAGTCCGAGCTGCTGGTCCTTTGCCAATCTCTTTCTTGACCTCGAATTTCACTAAGAATCACCAATACTCGTTCCAGCTTGTTGATGTCGTAGCTGTGCCTTCCTCCGCTTTTGTAGTACTTGCCATCAGGGATGTGCAACAACTTCTTTAAGTCTTTCAATTTTGGAAGTTCGCTATCAAAATGCGATCGCATCAAAATGATGGTCGCTTTGCCGTGAGGCCCTAAAAATTCACTCATTATTTTTCTCCTCTTATGGTGTATTGATCCCCGAAGAAATCGGGGATCTGGCACTTAGAAGGGTGCTTTAACAGCGACACCCGCGACGACATGATTGACTTCGGTAGGTGCATTGAGCATTGCCTCAGGTTGAACAGCGCCACTAATTGCAGGCAAACCACCGGGTTGATAACCCTTGTCGCCAGGCTTCATACCCCAGCCAGAAGTAATGCCAAGCTTTTCGCGCAGTACATCCAGTTTTTCTTGCATGGCTTCCAAGTCATCTGGAATGCTGGCTTCAGATATCAAATTGAGCAGCTGAGATTCTGTGTTTTTATTAACTTTAAAAAATCTGACTACTCGACGCTCATTACCCAAACCGTTCACACAAACAGCAAACTCAAACATGCCTTCCTTTTTACCTTCAGCTATCGTGTTGATTACGAACCTGTCTTCCACCTGCACGATGGTTTGGGATGACTTGGCATTGGCCTGCAAAATCTTCCTCAGCATTTCAGTTTTGGCTTCCTTATGCTTTTTGAGGTCTTCAATAGATTTTTTTTCCTCCTTGGTGGTCGTAATCTTTCCAATGCCACCGCGCTCCTTGATGTAGTCGGGCAGTTCTTGGGCAGTCAGGTTTTCGTCATGCGCCACTTGTAATACTTTTGAGTATGAGTAAGCGGTTTGGCGATCTGTTGGCAAGATAAATCGCAGGACCGTTGTAATCCAAGGCGTATTGATCTGGGTCTTGATCTCATGTTCCTCTTCCAAGCGCTCACGCATACGCTGGAGAATGTGGTCACGCAAAGGTGACTCGTTGATCTGAAGGGCGTAGCTGTAGATGGCTCCCAAGAGGGCATAAAGCTCCTTGGTACCCCGCACGACGTAGGTTTCCTCATACTGGTCGTTCATCTTGGCTAGGTTCTGGGCTTGCCCCAAAACCATGTCCACTTGAACTTCATTGGCGCTTTTGTCGCTGGGGCGGCGGCTGTCGGACCCTCCCAAAGCCCGGTTAATGAGCAGGCCAAAGGCCAACTCGTCTACGGGGGTGGCTGCAGGGGCAGGGCTAGGGGGAGATACACCATTAAACCCGGGGGGGCTAGTTTGGACGGATTCTTGATTCATAAAAACTCCTGTTAAAAAATAACTTTTCGGATCGTCGGCCAGGATCGACACGACAAGTACAGGTTAGTTTTCTGGCGGCGAAGTCTTTTCACTTTTTCGAAGGGGTACGAAAAAATGAAAGCGCAAAGGCTAAATTGGGGTAATGGGACTCAAAAACTGATCCCTTTGATCGCTTCCGGACGTTTAAGGTCAGAAATTACCGAACCATTTATCTATGGCACTTACCTAGATGTTTGGTGGCGATGTTTGAAGTTATCCAAAGAATTCACCCAGAGTTGCCGTACAGGAGTATTCGCTTCCGAGAATGCTTATAAAACCTTCTGTATGTTTGGCAATCTAGAAGACTTGACTTTTCAGGAGTGGTGGATGACCAAAGGTCACGAATTTTTCAGTGAAAGCATCACAACCTTGCAGGTCACCCTATATGTAAAGCGCAAACATAGCGAAGCTTTTGAAATTACTGTTGATACATTTCAAGATGTATCAAGTCAATTAGCTGGACGAGAATTTGGTTTTTGGATCGATCAGATCAGCCTGCTAAATGCAAAGGACGGCCTTCTATCTGGAGCCCCTTTGTCTTGGCCGATTTTTAGAAGTCGAATTTCATACGAAGTGATATCGCAACTTTTGAGGATCATGGAAGTACACGATCAAATCATTCGTAATGCACCAGACACCTGTCTGTGGCAGATCGGAGAACAGCTAATACTTAACCCTAAGGCGATGACTAAATTTGGCGACTATCCAAGCGAAGTCTCAGATAAGCACAAAGCAATGGGTCAAACTGTTAGCAATTATTTGAGAAAAGGCAGGGGACTAGTTGATAACGCTTATCGAGGATTTTTTCCAAGATTCAAATAAGCTTAAAGAAAATTATTATGGATTAACTTTGCTACTTCATGTTTATAAAAAACTTCGCCAACCCTGAACAATCATCACCATGGCAAGTGTGTCAAGTTCACAGTAACGCAACAAAGCCTCATTGATCTTGTTGCGGGTATCTTGATTTAGAGTTTCAAACTGAAGCCTTGCGTAAGCAGTGGTTGCTGCACCACCTTCAGCGATTACTAGGTCGTCAGGATCTTCACCATGGGATAGTTGCTCACCCAAGAGATCTTCTCCATACTGGATTAACAGTGAATAGGGATCTTTGGGAATACCATCTATATTCGGTTGCCACCATTTGAAGTTCGTAAAGTTTTTACTTGGTATTCCTGCCACTGATCCGTAGGTTGGATGGCTGTAGTAATCACGAAGATAAGGCGAGGTTGCCATTAGGGCGGGTAAAACTTTTTTGATGGAGCTTGATCCCTTTGTTGAAACGTGGAAATATGCATCCTTACTCAGTTTGCATAAGTCGTACATTGGACGATTCCCTTCTTTGGTAAGAGATTCCATGAAGGAAATTAACTCTAGGGCATCTGGCGGTGGAATTGGTGTGTTAATAAGTTGATACACGATTCGATTCAAGATTGTGTTTTCGTGCGGACTCCACATGAAAACTGTGCCTTGGTCATTTTCAAGTTGTTTTTTAAGAGCTCTAGCAAACGCGAAGTTAGGAAAAGCTATAGGGTCAGTCATCAAGAACTCTCCTACATGCTCTACGCTTCCATCTGCCTGCATCACATGGTGAGAGAACTGGAAGGCTATTTGTTCATAAGGTCGCATGCCAGCAAAGAAGGGTAACGCAACGCCACTGGTCTCAAAATCGATGAAATGGTATGGATATTTCCATTGAGCCATTTCTTGGCGCATCCAAGTTTCAGCTAACCAGTAACCACCGCGATCCACATTTTCTGGAATTCCGATAACCTGCATCCACTGCCGTTCGGTTCGAGACAGGATCTCACCCCCATCCTTTGGCTTGATATCCTCTTCCTGCACTGAGGTCAGGCGAACTCTACCTTCACTTAAAAGTTTGCTTTTTCCCCTGTAGTCCCATATATCAAGCACCGTTCCTGCTGCAAAGTCTGCTTGGTTGAATCCAAACTTATCAACCCAACATTCTTCAAAACCACTTTTGAGTCCATCGCCGGTCTTTGAACGGAACTCGCATCTAGCACATTGGGTGCTAGGCAATGGTTCAATTTTCTGATCGTTCTTGTAAGCAAGAGACCATTGAGCGGCAAGCTTCGGTAATTGTTCTTTGAAGCCTAAGAAGGCAACACCTTCACGATTGACAAGATCTACATATTCATCAACACAGACCAATGCCAAGATGCCATGATCAAAGCTCAACGTCTTGACTTGGGGATCTGTCACTACTCTCGATCGATTGCCTGATCGTTCGATCTTAAAGAATTGGTTCAACCCATCAACATCACAAACTACTGCTTTGTCTGGCATCATTAAGAAGGTTTGAACATCTGTATTTGGGAAAGCGCCACCAAATACATACGCTTGGAAAGCTACATCCTCAATGTAGGGGCGCATATCAGAGAGCAAATTACCTGTTGCCCCTAAGATTTCTGGATTTTTCGAGTTGTACGACTTTGCTTTGACTTCAATAAGTTTGAATTTATTTCCATCTTTGATCAGAACGTCTATGCGAATGAATAAATCATCGTGACGAACTGCTGCTTCAAATATTGTTACTTTATCTTGTTCAAGGAGAAGGGCCGTTTGGTTAAGTGCTTCTTCATGGTCAATAGCATTGATCTCAATACCGTCAGGGTAATAGCATTTTGCTAATTCGCCGACTTGGTAGCCCCCATCCGCCAGCATGGCCATGAAACTGTCTTCTTGCTTGGTGTTGCGGTAGATGCTGTCCTTGCCTGTGTAAAACAGTTTGGTAGGGCACTCAACTGCTAGCTTAAAGCGAGACTTGGTCAGGTAGCGCGGTCGCGTCATAGGCTTTAGTTATCCGTGTTTAGGCTATTTTTTTAGCTATTCTTTTTCTAACACGTGGTGTTGAAGGCGAGATGTAACCTGCAAAATGTTTTTCATAAAATCTCCAATAATGGATAACACAGTCTAAAAGTTCTATTGGTGAACTGCCGGAAACTTCTATAGATTCCCGTGGCCCAATCAGCGATCCTATGAAACCACTAGTTGTCTTTTTTGCTTCTGCCAATTCGGCGCCATCTTTTTTGTCGTAAACAATCACATCACAAAATTCTTCATAACCTTGAAATGGAAATTCTTTACTTATTTCAAATATCCAAAATCTTTTACCTTTGTAAATGACTTTATGACCCTTGAGATCAGGATAGATGTAATCCGATTTAGATCCATTCATTCTTCACATTTATACATGTCTACATAAAGAATTTGCATAAAGCTTTCACCATTCTTCTTTTTTGTTGAAAACAGACCCTAGCCCATTAGCTGTGCTGCCCATTCTGGAACTGCCGTCGCTGCTATAGGCTCCCATTTGGGTAAAAACTGACCCATCCGATCCTAGCGTGGTGGAACCCATGTGGCTGAAGACTGTTCCTTTGCTGCTCACGCTAGTGGAATCGCCCAGTCGTTGGATGATTTCTCCCTGATCGGACACAGCAGATTTGCCAAAGATTTGCCAAAAAGCCATGAATTACTCCTGTGGTTTTTTTACATGATAGGGCGGCGCAGGCTCACTCTTTGAGCTTGATGTGGCTGATACTTATTACCTGTGTTAGGATTTAAATGTCATCAAGAGTTGGGCTGACGCCCACACCAACCTGCCTCACCGGGCAAGGTGGTACTACCAGATGTGGCCCCTAAGGGGCAACCAAGCGGTACTGCGTCAAGCCCTCCTTGTTGAGGGCTTTTTTCTTTTCTGACTGCAGATTACTGCTGTCGGTGTAATTTGAAAAGGATTCGTGTCATGTCGATTCTTCCCAGGGGCCAAAAGTGCGTCATTGTTGGCGGTTGCCCTGAAAACATTGGGCTGATAGTTGAGGTGATTTGTCGAATTGGTCCTCACAGCGGCCGTGAGGATGCATATTGGATTAGAACGGTTAGCGGTAGGCCTTTCCATCAACTTTGGATAGATAAGGAATTGCAGCGCGGAGCGTCATCTGAGGCTATTACTGACAGGCATAAATTACGTCCTTTGGTAGACCCTAAGGATGCAGTCAGTGATGCGGGAACAACTGAGATAAAAACAAAAGAGATTGAAGTTCAAAACTAATTAATTGACTTGGCTGGCTGCCCTAAGCAGCTGGGGGGATTTGTTCCAGATTGCGACCCCCGCCATAAAGGCAATGTCGCTAAACAGGAGAAGAAATGAAAAAGCTTCGGTGTAAGACAGGTGATTTGGCAGTTGTAATTGATGCCCGCTATAAATGCAATCTTGGTGCGGTTGTTCAAGTAATTAAATTGCACAACGGGATTGGTGACATACGGTATTCTAAAAAACACAATGCGTGGTTGGCGAAATCAAGCAAGCCATTGAAATGGGTGTTCAATGGTAAATGTTTTCGTCGTAAAACCGGACCAGTTCCAGATGCGCAATTACAACCAATAAGAGCTTATCCACTTGGTAAGGATATTGCAGTAGGAGTTAATGAAATTCGATTCATACCTCTCAAATCATTTAATTTAAATAGAAAGGAAAAAATATGTTGACCGAACGTTTATCGCAAGCACTTGCAATTGCCATCGAAGCACATAATAGTCAAGTGCGCAAAGGTACATCAGTGCCCTATATCGCTCACCCAATGGCTGTTGCATCAATCGCCTTGGAATATGGGGCAGACGAGGATCAAGCAATGGCTGCACTTTTACACGATGCTGTTGAGGATGGCGGTGCTGAATACGCTCAAATCATTCGTAACAATTTTGGTGACAGAGTTGCCGATATTGTTGATGGTTGCACCGATGGTGTTCCCGATCAAAATGGCAAAAAAACAGTTCCCTGGAAGATTCGCAAAGAAAGTTACCTTAGCCATCTAGGATCTTGCTCTGATGATGTCCTGCTTGTCTCTGGTAGCGACAAACTGCATAACGCTAGAGCCATCGTGTCTGATTTGCAAAATATCGGACTCACGGTATTTGACCGGTTCTCATCGACTAAAGAGGACACGCTTTGGTACTACCAGTCTCTTTCAGACATATTCAAGCAAAGGAATGCGCCAACTGCCAAAGTCTTGAGTGAAACAGTGGCGCAGATGCAAGCTTTGTCTAAATGAACAATCCAAGTAAACAGCCTAGTGATTTAGTGCCCAAAGTGCCAAACTGGTCAGCTTTGCCGCTAGAAAAGAACCAAGCGTGCGGAACTTTCCTTTTACGCAAAGGTGTCAGTTCAATGAATGATATTCAGCGAGCAGGCTTTTTCAGAACAATGAAAGCGAGTGGCCTCTCGCCATTCATTTGATCCAGATAAACGGAATAGCCCACCTAAAGGGCTGGGGGGATTTGTTCCAGATTGCGGCCCCCGCCATAAAGGCGCTGTCGCTAAACAGGAGAAAGTTATGAATTGCAAACCGGGTGACTTAGCCATGATCATTGGCGACGAGGAAAGTTGCATCATGAACATTGGCAGGATTGTTCGAGTCCATGGACCCTTAGCCATCATCGAAAACTATCAATGCTGGCCAATAGTACCTATCTATTCAGATCCCATTATGGTCAGAGAAGGTACTGAATTAAAGTTATGGCACAACATCACACTAGAAGATGGCATATGTCATGTGGATGAATGGCTCAAGCCCATACCGCCGATGACTGATGAGGAGTTACATGAACTTATCAACTTTAGAGAACCAGAGGATCAGCATGAACTGCAAACCTGGTGATCTTGCAATTGTTGTGGATGCATATAACCCCTGCAACATCGGTTCTATCTTAAAGGTGCTTAAGTCGTATCGCAACCAACGTGCTTTATTAGTTGAACCAGGAGACCATATATGGATGGTTCAGGCTACGCATCCTCAGGCTTATGAAAAAGGCCAAAAAATAGTCTGGCGGACCAAGGGACCTGTTCCAGATTCTGTACTGCGGCCAATTCGCGGACTTCCTTTAGGTCGTGATATTGCCGAAGGTTTGAGAGATTTATTGAAATCTGAATAAGGTATCAACCATGGACTGGCCGCCCTAAGCGGCTGAGGGGATTTGTTCCAGATTGCTGCCCTCGACCTTTTGTCAAACGCAGCTAAACAGGAGAATTGCAATGCGCAACAAGATAGATTTGAAGTACCGGCCTCACGGTTATTTTTGGGCACAAAACATGGGGGTGACCTTGTCCTCCCAAATTAAAGGGGCAGAGCGCAAAGCCTTGTACGAGGCATTCGTGGCGCAAGGTCAAGCAGAGGAGGCTAATGAGCTTCTTCTAACGCCTGTGCTTAGCCAACAAGAGCGTCTGGCCATTGGTCGATTGCACCCCAGTTTCATGGGTGGGGAGTATTTGCCTAACACCAAAGACCAAGAGGTGGAGATCGCACGCATCACTATTGCCTCGACCACGCAAGACGTGACCAGCGTCTACGCACGCCAGGCGGGCAAGCGCATTCTTTACCGTGTGGTCGATGAGTATGGTGGTAGCTCGATTTTGGGCAAGGCTGTGCGAACTTCGCAGCAGCCCTTGACGCTGGGTCAGCTGACCGATTTCTTTTTAAAGGCTTGGGATTTGCTCAGTGTGTTGGGATTTAACTTTGAGGACCCACACTACAGCGCTGACGAGATCAAAGCGTTTGTAGTGGACGCGAGTTCGAGTTTTTATGCCGACTTTGGTCGGTTGATAGAAGAACGTATCGATCGTTGGATTGATAAGCGTCAAAGCCAAGACAAATGGCAACCCGCATGAGCTTGGAAACACGAAATCCGCATCAGTATCAAACCCCATGGCCTTGCGGCCATGGGGGAAGGGTGTGGTGGGCCAACATCCATGCAGATGTGCATGACGAAGCGGTCATTGAGCAAGCTAAAAGCTTGGTGGATGCCGCGTTACCGCAAAAGCTCAGTACTTACTTTGGTGGCCACTATTACTCATTTGTTACACGCGAATATTTGCTGAACTTAATTTTGTTCTACCACCAAGACCATGGCCGATTTCCAAGCGGTGCAGTTTGCGTGGTGGAGCAGTGGGCTTGGCAAGGTGAATCGTTCAAAAGAGAGGGTAAGTGGTGGTTTGCTTGGTTCTGGCGATTCAAAAGTAGAGACACATTCAAAGCACCTGGTTTTTGGGTGCAACTACCGACGAAAAATCAAACTACGAATTGAATAAATTGAACAAGGAACAAACATGCCTTACAAAACCATCACATACAAAAATGGGTTCACAGAAATCATTGCATATGACTTGACCGAAGTTGAAGAGCGTGAACAAATGGCCCTAATGGCTGGTGTGAAGATGTTTCCATCGGTCAATACAAGACTCAAATCACTAAAAAATTTGAGTACATTTGTTTTGAAATTAACTGAACCCTCTAATCAGAAAAATAAAAGTGAGTAGTCAAATCACTAGGTGTCAAATCATAGGTAAATTCATTACGTTTTGAAAAACTGAATCACTTTAAAAGTGTATAAATCGCTAGGAAAGTTTGGTTAAAGTTTTTCAATTGACTATTAGTAATTTGAGAATTGAGAAATTGAACCACCTTAAGGATTAAATTTTATGGAGTATCTTCCGCCGCCAATCTCTCTTAAAAAATGTGACATCACCATAGGCGGTTCTTTCAGAATTTCTAAGTCGATTGAAACCCTGATTGGTGCATCAAAGTAAGTCGTTATTGACTGAAATTCATCTTCAGATTCACCAACAAAATCTCGTACCTCTTGGCTTGATAGATATTCATGCCAGTAAACATCTACGCTTACTTCTAGGATCATTTCAACTGTAGCGTTTACATGACTTTGGTTAATGCTCAATAACTTCATTCCTTGAATATCTATTGATTTGAGCTCTTTGATTTCTGATGCATTGCCCCGGCCAATACCATTAGGTAATTCAGCTGTTACTTCTGGAAGTGTTTCGGATTCCTTAATGATTTCTAATATATTTTGTTCAAGCCAGAGCCCTATTATTTTTTTGTTTCGATCAACATTTTCATTATTCATCATTCATCCTCAAAATCATCCATTTATTTTCAAGTAACTATACTTTGGTCGTGAAATGTCACTTATAAATTTTTGACGTTTCTATCATTGCATTCATCACACTTGTTCGCAGCGATTTAGGCGCTAATACTTCAACATCTGCGCCGAATCGAAGGATGTCTCCCAGCAACTCGCGTTCATCAGAGTAGGGGAATTCCAAGATGTAAGTACCATCCTTGTTAAGGGTGCTTTTTTGCTCAGGATGCCACTCTTCAGCTTGCACCCATCTGGCACGAACTGCACTGAATTTCAATTTGGCCCAATGGTTGGCTTCACCTCCAAAGATCCCGTAACCAGACTGCATGATGACTTTGATGTCTTTCTGGCTGACCTCTTTGGCTTGGTCTTTCAAAATATCGCAATGCGTAATGGCATCCACCGAAAAGTTGAGCAGCTTATTGCGCAAATGGCACCAAGCGTCTACATACCAGTTGTCGCGGTAGTGCACCAGTTGTTGAGGAGAGATTTCGCGCTGTGTCGTCTCTCCACGCTGGCGATTGAAGTGATGGATATGCACCTTTTTGCGTTCGAGCGTCGCCTGTGCCAGTGACTGAAAGCATCTTAGCTCTATGCGCCGTTTTCCTGCATGTACGGCGCGGACACGCTTGGTAAGGGATTCCGAGTCAAGACCTTCTGAAGATAGCAAGTCAGCCATACGTTCTTGAAGAGGTTGCAACTTGGGGCCAAGCAAGCCTGGCTCAAGTTCAGTGATCATGTTTTGAATGGTGAGAAGAGCTAACAACTCTTTTTGGGTAAACACTAAGCCCGGCAGTTCATATGCCTGATCTTCGTTTTGAAGTTTGTAGACATTTTCAAAACGGTCATAGATGATGTCGTAGTTATAGAAGTCGCGCATCTTGTCCAAGTCGCGTTTGAACGTGGCTTCGGATATTTCAAATTCATCAAGAATCGCTTGCTTGCTCACCGCTCGTTTGCGGTTGAATAAAGCCTTGTATTTGTATACGCGGTCAAACTGCGCCATAGGTGAAGATCCTCTTTGATTTGACAAGTGTATAGAAGGGCACGGAAGCCCAAGCCCCCGTGCTTTCCCTCTGTATCTTCTAAAACTCAGCTTTGACGGGGAGTCCTACGTCCTCGGCCTTCAGACTCTTTTTTACGCAAGAAGGCGGGCATATTTGACTCGGTTTCATCCAGGCTGAACATGACTTCGCTCCTAGACGCCAAGCTTTTGGACATGCGCATGGCGGAGTAGCTCACCTCTTTGAGCATCATTTGCATGTCTTCCTCGGCCAATCGGCGCATTTGTTCCATCTTGGCTTTGAGCCAAGGGTGGTGCCCGAAGCGCTCTTCCATCTTCTCAAGGGCTCGGCGTGTGGCACTGTTGTCTCCTTCACGGGCCAAATGACGCAAATCGTCCGATGCCTTGCCAAACTCGACTTCCAGCAAGCGCCGTTCCGCCAATTCATCCACAGGCATGCTGAAGAGTTCAGCTGATTCTGCAGCTGTCAATTGCAGCATGGGTCCAGATTGATGAACCAGTTGTCCCTGCAAGTCTGTGCCTGTGATAGACACAGCCAGCAAGTCGCGAAGCTCACCCGGTGTGCTGGGACTGAAGTGCAAACGGACACCGACCCAGGTTTCTGCCCCCCAGGCCAAGTCGTTCATCTTGTATGTGCCGTCCGGATATTGTCTGGTGACGCTGAGCATTTCCACAATGACACCTGCCGCAGGAATCAACTTCAAAGCGATGTTGCGCAGGTACAAGGCTTGCAACAGAGACAGTTCTTGGTCGAAGCTGTCGTACAAGTCTTCCGCAGTTTGGCCATAGTATTGTTGACCGCCACCCGCATCGGCCATAGCAATCATCAAGTCTTCGTTGAAATGACGTCCCAGACCGACAGTGGTGGTGCTGACACCTTTAGCGAGCCAGGCTCTGCACTCAGAAGCAATATGGCTACTTCGGATTTCACCGCGATTAGCCTGGCCATCGGACAACAAAATAACGCGGGACACAGCGCGTTCATGTCCTCCCTCGAGTTGCTCAGCGCCTTTGAGCCACCCGCTGAACAGGTCTGTAGAACCACCGCTGTGGACCATGTCCACGGCATGCTGAATGGCGGATACAGATGAAACGTCACTTAAAGGGACCATCACCTCCGCATGATCGTCATAAACCACCAAGCTGAGCTGGTCCTTGGGCGTTAAATGAGTGGCGATGTGCATGACACAACGAAGCGCCTCATGCAAAGGCTTGCCACTCATGCTGCCAGAGCGATCCACCACCAAGGCCAAGCGATTAGGAGTGTGTTCAAGGGTTTTGTCCGTGGGCAAGTCGGGCGCTTGCACACGCACCAGAAGATCCAAATGACCGCCTTGTGCGGGAATGGCCGATTTGAGCGGCGATACGATGATGGTGGGCTGTTCCATTTTGATCCTAGTTGGTTGATTGAAGCCATGCAGCCAAGATTTCTCGGCGGCTGCGTTTTTGCGGAATGGGCGTGATGCCATAGTCCAATTGCATCCAGCGTTGTGTGCTGGAGACGGTGAACAGGCTCGTTTGAGGAGCCGAATACGGGTTGAAACCCGCAATCCATTGCGTGAGAAGAATGCACAGTTTGAGCATCCAGCCACAAAACCAAATGACGGTGGGCGGCATCAGACGTCCTCCCAATCACCCAAGGCTTCCATTTCCACTTTGTCTTTGGGACAAATGGGTGGGCCATAGGCTAAAAACTTCTTCAACATCGGTACCTGGTAACCACAAGTGCTGCACTTGGCGCGTGGTCGATCACGTCGTGCTGCTTTGCGCATGGAAACCTTGAGGTGTCCATGAGGGTAGGGGCCCAGTTGGTCCAACAGCGCTGTCAAAGTGAGCCTGAGTTCTGGACCAGCTTCTGCGCTGCGCATGGGTCCTTTCATGCCCATTTTGAGAGCGATTTTTTTGAACTCCTTGCCGTGCTTGTGCTCACAGTCGTCAATGGCATGCACCAACTCATGGACCAGGGTGTCGATCACCTCATAGGCCGTTTTCAAGGTGGGTGAAATGAAGATCTGGTTCAGCGCATTCGATGCACTGTTGGTGGACCAACATTGGCCCACGTGACCACTACGGGTGCCTGTGCTGGCAAACCCACAAGAGACTTGGCAAGGTGGTATGGCATAGCCTTTGGCTGCAAACAAGGGCGTGAGCAAGTCAATAGCAGCTAAGAGCCAGGTTTCGCGTGTGGTGTGGATGTGCATGGGTACAACTTGAGCTTTTGATGGGGTAAGCATGAGCTACCCGAAGCTCACAGTGCGAGCCCTGCACCTGTTATTGCATACAGGCCTATCGAGTTTGACTGACGAAAAACACAGTAGTCCTAGCTCATATGCTGAGCTCGTCCAGGCCTAGAGTCATCTCATCTGCAGAAGGCTAAAAATGAACAATGAATTACTGTTAAATCAAATTAAATTGGCCATCCAATCCATGGATCATGAAGCACTTGAACATTTCAATAAGTTAATGCCAGATTTTTTGCAATGCTTCACAAACAAGGAATTCAGTGCAACGCTCATCATCAAAGAAGCCAAAGAAGAATATGGAGATGTTCATGCCATCAATGCCAACGAATTTGAGATGAACGACATGTTGTTCGGCTTATGCGATTTATTAGGCTTATTAGACTTTCAAAGAGCTACTCTGCCTCAGTGGCTCAATTAAGTGAGTTAGAAAATCTGAGCATAAGTCGGGTCCTAAACCCACTAAGTTCTAAAACATGAAAGATGTCAGCCTATGAATCATTATTTTGAAATTGCTCTCTGTATCTATTTGGGTATAGGTTTTTATTTGGCAACCCTAGGACCAGCAGGCAAAGATATCAATGAAGAAATTGATCGTGCCAGAGGTTCATCTTTATTAAACGCCTATTTGGATAGGGAGCCGCCATCAGAATTTAAGTTATTGCTTTTCAGAGTAGCCATCACAGCAGGATTTGTATTACTTTGGCCTGTGTTCATTTTTGGCATCGTAAAAGCGCAAAGGAAAGCCAGAGAAGAATCTCAGGCCTTTGCAACTAAGCTTTCTCAAGGACTGTGGTTTCAATACTTAGGGGGTTATGGTTCCATCAATTGCCAGGACTGTCATCACGTTGAGTCAATCACTTCATTCACTCATGGAAGAGATAGCAGTACTTCAGGTTTTCAATGCCAATCCTGCGGAGAGTTTGCAGCCATCCGATCTGGCGGTCCTGGTCGAGCAGCTGATTATGAAAGCACTTTAATTTGTGGATGTGGGGGTCAGCTTGACCGAGAAAAAGTCCTTTTTTGCCCTGACTGCAAATCTCAAAAATTGAAATACGACATGGAATTTATTACATGACAACTATTCACCACGTGAAATTCTTATGACGCGCATCAGCGGCACTCGCATCATTGAATCGCCGTGTTGTCAGACGCAGTACAGCACCCCGGCTTATGGCTCAGTGAATCTGTCTGCGTATGAGTTTTGGACAGATGGCAGGCGCGTCGGCAGTTTGTTTAGCGGGGACGGCGGCTTGAGGCGCTGTGTATGTGGCGCATATTTCTTGCTCCACATGTGCGACCACATTCAAACCATTCCCAAAACGGCTTACAAACCCCGCGCTCCTAAGGGTTGGCAAAACACCCAAAGCAATTGGTGGACGCGGTTTTGGGGCAAGCCCACATTGGGGGACTACTTGTTGAATTACGACATTCGCACAGATGAAGAAATACAAACTGCCGAAGCGGCTATGCCTTCTCAAACTTCATATGTGGCGGACGCTGACATGACTGATGTGATTGAAAGGTGCTCAGGAAATCGAGAGATGCAGATCATCGCCCGCAGGCGCATGTGGCAGTACTTGAACGATCCGTTTCGCGAGATTTATCGCCAACACAAAGAAGTCACCCCGGATACTTTGCCAGACTTTCAAGCCAGCCTTGAGCAAAAGGAAAACATGCTGAAGTTGGCTTATTTGCTGGAAGACGGCTATGGCCCGCCTTGGCTGGAAGTGGCTGAGTTGTGCAGAGAAGTCGGGGACATGGATGCTGCAGCCAATGCACTCTCAAGAGCGGGCAAGTCGGATGAGAGATTGTCTGAAGTGATGG
>JACCDO011011120.1_pt1 | contig 14653 bp, 14 predicted proteins | sample 7446101 | NCBI WGS metagenome assembly JACCDO01 (sample SAMN15323440, study PRJNA562643) | freshwater metagenome | isolation source: river surface water | place: USA:Blue River Watershed | collected 2017-08-16
CCCTGCTGCGCGCCCCCCTGTTGGCGGGGATGTCGCCCGCGCAGTGTCTGCAAAGCTGCAACCGCTTGCTGGCTCAAGACAACCCGGGTGGCAGTTTCACCACCGTTTTTCTGGCGGTCCTGAACATACACAGCGGCCACATGGAGTTCAGCAATGCCGGGCATAACCCACCCCAGCTGCGCCGTGCCTCAGGCTCGCTCGAAAGCCTGGAACAAGCCAATGGGGTGATGCTGGGCATCATGGACGAGTGGACATTTGATACCGCACAACTACAACTGTTGCCGGGCGACAGCCTGCTGCTCTACAGCGACGGGGTGAGCGAGGCTCAAGACACAGCGCAGCACCTGTTTGGACAGACCCGCCTGGCCAACAGCTTCGCCCAGCCCCACCCAGACGCAGAAACAGCGGTCACAGAGCTGCTCGCCCATGTTGACGCCTTCGCCGTACAAGCCGAACAGTTTGATGACATCACCCTGCTGGTCCTGCGTTTCAAACCTCAAATTTCCTGAATCTATCGCTAAAATCGTCTGTAGCCTTTTGTGCTTATACCCATGCCCGCCATCGATTTGTCCAACCGCTCAAACCCCGCGCCAATCAAGGAACGCCGGGCAGCGCGTGCAGCCGAAAATCTGGGGCAAATGCGTGCCGGTCTGCTGCAAGGCCAGCCGGTCAAGCAGATGGACATGGGCTCGGTGTTGAACAACTCGCAAAAGGAGTTGACCCAATCCCTGTCGGGCCGGGTGCAGGAAAAAGACCTGCGGGAACGCAAAGCCAGCAACAGTGACCCCAACCAGGCCATGGGGCGAGCCCAACTGGCGGCCATGCTGATGGCCATGAAGAAGACGGACAAGGCGCAAAAGGGTGAAGGCGGCAACAACCAGCTGCGCCAATTGGCCAAGCTGATTCAAAAAGACCCCAGCAAGGCACGCCAGGTGGTGCGCCAACAAGGGGGCGACGTCACCGCCCAATACCTGACCTTGCTGGAGGTGGCGGCCCTGATTGCCGAAGGCGCCGGCGAACCAGACCCTGGCGCTGTGGCGCAAACCGCGGTGCGCGAGTCGGCTGCAGAAATGCTCGCCGAACATGGCAATGCCATTTGGGCTGACATCAACACCTTCGACTCGGCAGAAAAGCTCGCTGAGTTGAGCGGACGCGAGCAGGACGCAGGCGCCTTTCGAGTGGCCTACCGCGACTCGGTGCTCGGCTCTTCAACACTCAACGAAACCCTGCGCGCTTTGCTCAATGCCAACAACGAAGGACAAGGGGCCGACTTTACCCGCATGCTGGACACCATGATGCAGGCGCTGGGGCTTGACTTGGCGGCCACACGCCCCTCCACCGACCCCACCCGCCTGCAAGCCATGGTGAGTGATTTGTTTCACCTGAAGGTGATCGCCACTGTGATCGACCAGTGCGCCTCGTTGGCCGACACGCTGAGTGAGCGCCACGGCACGCCCAAGTTTTTACCGTCGGGCATCACGGCTGACCTGGTTGCACTGTCGGGCGAACGCTGGGTGGACGCCAGCCGTGTGGGCAGCCTGGCCGCCAAATACGGCATGGATGACCCCTTGGCGGCGCAAGTCCAATTCATTGCAGGTGCCCGCAAGGCTCTGAGCGAATTGCCGGTACAGGTGTTTCAGTCGCCCGAAGCCCGTGACGCGGTGCTGGCCGCTGCGCAAGGCGCGCTGGACCGTGCGATTGACACAGAGGAAGGGCTTGCCTGACATGAACCTCGGCCCTGCCATTCGCGCTTTTGGCGAACAGATCGGCCTACCCGATCTGGAACTCAATGACGACGGGCTGGTCAGCCTGGCACTGAGCGACCAGGACAGCATGCACCTCGAACAATCCCAGGACGATTTGCTGGTCTACCGCCTGTTCAACACCGCCCACATCTCAGCGCCAAGCTTGCTGCGAGTCCTGCAAAACTGTGATCAGCAGCAGCCCACAACCGCATGGATGCCACACATCGGGCTGATTGGTCAAGATGGCCAGGCTCAGCTGGTGCTGTTGTGCCGGTTGGATGCCACCCAGGTCTCGGCGCAAGCCATCGAACAGGCGATGGATGAGCTGGAGCGGTTCAAGCGCGAGTCGATTGACCCTTTTGGCCGATAAAACACCAAGCCACCACACACCATGGCCACCTCCATCAACACCCCGTCATCATCGCTCAACCTGAATCACGGGCTGATACAAAACGAGGGCGTGCCGATGCCAGGCGCCAGCTTGCCCTCAGGGGCTGTCAAAACCGCCCAGGCCACCACCACGTATGTGCCTGAAGTGGACCTCTTGTATGAGTTCAAAAGCCTCCATAACCAAACGCTCGAATGGGGCAAGCCTGATATTCGCAATCGTGAATTGCTGGAACCCGCCCAGTTTCGCGATAACCTGAGAGAGCTCAGAGAGAACTTGAAAGGCATCATGGCCAAAGCCAGTCCTGAACAGCAAGCTGATTTGCGACGTGTTCAGACCTTGCTGAACGACCACGTCAGCCTGGTTGACCTGTCTCAGTCCTATTGCTTGTCCCTGCAACAAGGGTGATGCACGGCATGACCTCTGATCAAATTCAGACCTTGTCCGCACTGGGCTACTTTTACCTCTTGCATGGGTTTCCTGATCGCGCGCTCACCCTCTACAAGGGACTCAACCTGTTAGCACCCGGACATATCGCCACGCTCAAAGCCCTGACCCTGATTTACATGCAGCTCAAGCAGCCCCTCAAAGCCATGGCCATGCTGGACCAATTGGCACTCAAAGGTGCCACAGACGCCACCTACCACCTGGTACGCTCACAGGCGCTCATGTCCCTGCAACGTGCTGACGAGGCCCAGGCGGCCATGCGTGCGTACCTGAGCGCGCGCGGCAACGACACACGGGCGGCAGCATGAACGCAGTCCTGGGCATTTTTCAGAAGCTGGCGCTCCTGGCCTCCAAGCGCAACGACGTGGTGTTGGCCGTGATGCTGGTGGCCATCATTTTCATGATGATCCTGCCGCTGCCAGTTTTGCTGGTGGACATCCTGATCGCCATCAACATGACCATCTCGGGGGTGTTGTTGATGGTCGCCATGTACCTGCCCTCACCGTTGGCGTTCTCGTCCTTTCCGTCGGTGCTGCTGGTCACCACCCTCTTTCGTCTGGGCATCTCCATCGCCACCACACGCTTGATCCTGTTGCAAGGCGACGCGGGCAGCATCATCACCACCTTTGGCAATTTTGTGGTGGGCGGCAATTTGGTGGTCGGCTTGGTGGTGTTTTTGATTTTGACCATCGTGCAGTTTGTGGTCATCACCAAAGGTGCCGAGCGCGTCGCCGAGGTGGCAGCGCGCTTTTCGCTGGACGCCATGCCAGGCAAGCAAATGTCGATTGACGGCGACATGCGCGCCGGCACCATTGACATGGACGAAGCCAAACGACGCCGCAACATCGTCGAGAAGGAAAGCCAGCTTTACGGCTCCATGGACGGCGCCATGAAGTTCGTCAAGGGTGACGCCATCGCGGGCCTGATCATCGTCACGGTCAACCTCCTGGGCGGCATGCTCATCGGCGTGTTGCAAAAGGATTTAACCGCCGCCAAGGCGGTACAAACCTATTCGATCTTGTCCATCGGTGACGGCCTCATTGCGCAAATTCCAGCCCTGTTCATCTCGATCTGTGCTGGCATCATGGTGACCCGGGTGCAGTCGGAAGAAGGCGGGCTCTCCAACGTGGGCCGCGACATTGGCAACCAAATCATGGCGCAACCGCGTGCGTTGCTGATTGGCGGCGCGATTGCCCTGGGCATGGGTCTGATACCGGGCATGCCCAAAGCGGTGTTCATCACCCTGGCCGTGTTCCTGATTGCCCTGGGCATTGGCCTGCAACCGCGCAAGACGGTCAACGCCACCACAGGCGAGGTGACCGAAGTCTCGGCACTGCAGGCCAGTGGTGCCACACAACCCAAGCCCCGCAACGACGGCACCGACGAGTTTGTGCCCACCGTTCCCCTGATTTTGGATGTAGCGCAAGACCTGCGTGCTGGACTCGATGCAAGCAGCCTGAACGACGAGCTGATGCGCATCCGACGTGCGCTCTATTTTGATCTGGGCGTGCCGTTTCCCGGTATTCACCTGCGGTTCAGCGACAACATTGCCCCACAGACTTATCACATCCTGCTGTCCGAGGTGCCAGTGGCCACGGGCATGATCAAGCCCGGGCGCGTCATGGTGCGTGAGAACGAAGATGCCTTGAAGGCGCTGCGCCTGTCGTATGACAAAGACCCCGGCTTTTTACCCGGTGCAACCGAGTCCTTGTGGGTCAACGCCGATTTGATGGAACTGCTGAACAATGCCGGCATGTCGGTCATGGATGCCAGTCAAATCCTCACCTACCACCTCGCGGGTGTGTTGCGCAAATTCTCCGCGGATTTCATTGGGGTGCAGGAAACCAAATTTTTACTCTCCGCCATGGAGCAACGCTTCCCCGACTTGGTGAAAGAGGCCTTGCGTGTGATGCCGACTCAAAAAATCGGTGAAATCCTGCAACGCCTGGTGTCCGAGGATATTTCGGTGCGCGATTTGCGCACCATCCTGGAAGCCCTGGTCGAATGGGGCCAAAAGGAAAAAGACTCGGTGCTGCTGACGGAATACGTGCGCGGCGCCTTGAAGCGCCACATCAGTTTCAAATACGCCAGTGGGCAAAACATGTTGCCGGCCTACTTGCTGGCGCCCAATGTGGAAGAAACTGTGCGCAGTGCGGTCCGCCAGACCTCGGCCGGCAGCTATTTGGCGCTGGACCCTGCTGTGGGCAAACGACTGGTTGAGAATGTGCGCAAAACCGTTGGACAACTGCCCACATCGGGACAGCGGCCCGTGTTGCTGGCATCGATGGACATCCGTCGCTACCTGCGCAAATTGATCGAACAAGACCTTCACGACCTGCAAGTGATTTCGTATCAGGAGCTGACCACTGAGGTCAACATCCAACCCTTGGCGCGCATTGACCTGTGACACACGAGCTGATGCAACTGCGAATTTTGTCTGGCCTTCATGCACAGGCCCATGTGCCCATGCCCGAGGCCGGGCAAACCCTGCGCATGGGCCGCAACGTGGACAACGATGTCATTTTGCGCGATGCCCCCTTTGAAGAAGCCGAGCTGCAACTTGTTCCCACCGGCTGTCAGCTCACGCTAGGCGGGCACACCGTCGAGGTGGCGCAGGGCCTTGCCATGCAAATCGCAAGCCTCGCGTGGGTGGTTCAGCCTGCCCATGCCCCTTGGCCCCTCCAGTGGGACAACGCCTTGCGTCTTGACACCGCGCTGGCGTCAACCACAGACGAGTCCATCCTGGGCGATGCCGCTGACAGCAGCGAAACCTCTCCCCCACCCAGACGACCCACGCTGGCCACAGACTCCACCCCCGAAAGTCCCCTGGTGCAGATGCCAGAACCTGCGCCCAGACCCTGGCTCCGCTATGGGGCCTGGGCCTGCTCGATGGGCCTGGTTGTCGGGTTGTTCGCGTGGAGCCCCTGGCTAAGCGGCCCCCAACAGGCGGCAATGCAGGCGACTCCTGCCGACAGCACCGCTCGGGACAAGCCCGCCGACGTGTCTGTTGCAGAACTGGAAAAGCTTCTGAAAGACGCGGGCTGGGGTGACACGGTGCGTGTCAAACCGCCGGTTCAAGGCGTCTTTGCCTTGCTGGGCGTGGTCAACGACATGGAGCAGGTGGACGAGGTGCTCAGGCTGCTGTCCAACAAGACCCGACGCATCCAACCTGGCGTGTTGACACAGGCCGAGTTCGAACAACGCCTCAACGCCCTGCAACCGCAATTGCCCGAGGGCTTGCGACTATCGGCCCAACCGGGCGGGCGCATTCTGTTGCAAGCCACTGCGGCATCCAAAAACCAGTTAACCCCAACCCGCCAATGGTTACTGGCTGAAGTGCCGGAGGCCTCGGGTGTTGACCTGACCAGCCCGAGTGACACCGACTCACGAAAGATCTTCAGTGGCCATGGGCGCTGGGACCTGCCCACTATCGTATCTGTGCAAAGTGGGGCGAACGGCTATGTGATGCTGGCCAATGGCAACAAAGTCTTGCCAGGCGGCTACCTGGACACACTCAAACTCTCCAGCATTGAAGACGACACCTTGGTGCTGCAAGACAACTCGGGGCAGCTGCTTCGCGTCAAACGGTAACATGTCGACCATGATCAGCACCGTCACCAGTTCCTCCACGTCCTCGACGTCACTCGGCCTGGACTTGGCCGACAAACTCCAGGGGCCTGCCGGGGCCCAGGAGAGGCAAATGCGCCTGGACCAGCTGCACGCCATTGAAAAGCGCTTGCTCCAACACCTGGGGGGGGATGGTGCTGGCGCGGCCTGGGTGGCGGATATTGACGTCGAATCCCTTAAACTCGGCCATGCAGCCCTGTCTGCGGTGCGCAGTGCCATCGACATCATGAGCCGCATTGAACTCAGCAAGCCGGGGCAATCCAGCCCTTTTTGAACACCAGCTCACGCAAGGAAATTCATCATGGCCTCTTCTATCTCCTCTGGCGGTCTGACCATCGGCGAACTTGGCAACCTGGGTCTCAATGCCATCGCGACACAGGAACAAAGCCTGCGCACGTTTGCCAGCACGGCGGCCACGTCCGAGCTCTCAACAGGTGACATGATGAAGGTGCAAATCCTGGTCCAGCAGTTCACGGTGCTGGTGAACTTGCAAAGCACGCTGGTCAAGGACGTCTCCGATGCACTGCGGGCGGTCATCCAAAAATCAAATTGATGATTGATTGGGGGGGGTGTATTTGCACACCCCTGGTTGTGGATTTGCCTGGTATTGACATGCCTGCTGGATAGGTCGCTGAACGCTCGTTCATGGCTGAGTTGAACATGTACCTTGAACACTTCGGTTTGAATGAGTTTCCGTTTGGCATCACGCCTGACACCGAATTCTTTTTCTCTTCACAGGCCTCTCACCTGGCCTTGCACAAGTTGCTGACGGCCATGGCCAACGGCGAGGGCTTTGTCAAAGTCACCGGCGAAGTTGGCACCGGCAAAACCATGCTGTGCCGCAAACTCATCGCCAGCCTGGATGAGCGCTACCGGGTGGCGTACATTCCCAACCCGTACCTGAGCCCCAACGAGCTGCTGGTTGAGATCGCCACCCAGCTTGGCGCACACTTTTCACTGTTTGCCGCGCACCAGAATCTTCACAAAGAGATCCAAACGGGCTTGTTGGACATCCACCGCAATGGCCAACAGGCGGTGATTTGCCTGGACGAAGCGCAGGCCATGCCCATTGAAAGCATGGAAGCCCTGCGTTTGCTGACCAACTTTGAAACCGAAAAAAGCAAGCTGCTGCAAGTCGTTATCTTTGGCCAACCCGAATTGGACGTCAAGCTCAATGCCGCCTCAATCAGGCAACTGAAGCAGCGCATCACCTATTCCTTGCATCTGCTGCCCTTGCAAAAGCAAGAGTTGGACGAGTATCTGACCCATCGACTCAAGGTGGCGGGCTACCCGCACAAGACGCTGTTCACGCCCGGCGCTTTCTGGTTATTGAAGCTCAAAACCGGCCGTGTCCCGCGCCTGGTCAACATCCTCGCTCACCAGGCCATGCTGGAAGCATTTGAACGGCACAGCACCAAAGTAGGCTGGTGGCACGTGTGGAAAGCCTCTCGCGAGTCCGAGTCATTCAAGCGTTTTCCGCTGGGCTTGAAACTGTTGGGGTTGGGTTTGGCCCTGTCCGTGGCCGGCGCCACTGTGTGGTGGAGTGACTTCAGGGATACCCCCCCCAGCGCGACCGCGCCCAACGCGACCGCCCACACCGTTCCGGCTGTCGAGGCGCCTGCCGAGTCGGCTGCCGAGTCGGCTGCCGAGGCGCCTGCCCAACCCCCCACGGCCGTGGCGGCTGCACCGGCTGCACCGTCTGCACCGTCTGCACCGACTGCACCGGCTGCACAAGCGCCTGCCTCGGCTTCTGCAAAGGTCGCTGCCACCCCCGAATCGTTGACACCCGCTCAGCGTGCGAAAAACGCCTACCAGGAAGCCTTGCCCCTGATTCGCAATGGCAAGACGAAAGAAGCCCAGGCCCTGTTGCAGCAAACCTTGGTATTGCAAGCCACGCACCATGAGGCTCGGTTGGCGCTGGCCCGTTTGCTGGTGGACTCGCAGCAGCCCACGCACGCCAGGACTGTGTTGCGCGACGGCATTCAATTAGCCCCTGAAAAACCAGACTTCTGGATTTCACTGGCGCACATGCAATTGCAGGCCAATGAAACCGACGCGGCCTTGGAAACCTTGCGCAAAGGCTTGCGCCACCACAGCCTTCATGCGCCATACCAGGCCTTGCTTGCCGCCGTGTTGCAAAGCAAAGGGCAACATGCTGAAGCGAATGAACGCTATCAAACCGCCTTGCAGAGTACGCCTGACAACCCCCACTGGTGGGTCGGGCTGGGCGTGTCCCTGCAGGCCCTGAACAAACCTGCTGACGCCCGAAACGCCTACCGGCGTGCACTTGAGATCGGCTTGTCGCCTGCGTTGACCAACGAAGTTCAGACCCGGTTGACGCAACTCACACAACCCTGAACCGTCCTCGTCCCGCATGTCCGCACATCATCAGCATTCAGATGGGGATGCTCACGCGCACCACCACACAGTTCCGTCGTATGGTCGTGTGTTTGCCCTGGGTGTCTCGCTCAACCTGTTGATCGTCGTTGGAGAATGGGCGTTTGGCGTGTACGCCAACTCTCTGTCTCTGGTGGCTGATGCAGCCCACAACCTGGGCGACGTCCTGGGTTTGTTGTTGGCCTGGGGCGCCATGCGCTTGGCCCAAGGCAACCCCACGCCCCAATTCACGTATGGTCTGCGCAGTTCAACCATCCTCGCCTCACTCATCAACGCGGTCACCTTGTTGCTGGTCACGGGGGCATTGGCGTGGGAGGGTGTTCAGCGGCTGACCGAGCCCGAAATCATCAATGAACCTGTCGTGATCATGGTGGCCCTGGCCGGCATGGTGGTCAACGGGTTCACGGCATGGTTGTTTGTGGCCGGCAGCAAATCCGACCTCAACATGCGCGGCGCCTACTTGCATTTGGCTGCCGACGCCTCGATTTCGGCGTCCGTCGCTGTGGGCAGCACCCTGATCCTGTTCACGGGGTGGGGGTGGATAGACCCCCTGCTCACGCTGGTTGTGGCCGCCGTCATCATCGCCAGCACCTGGAAATTGCTCAAGCAATCGCTCTATCTGGCTTTGCAGGCTGTTCCAGACAACCTCGACGCCACAGCGGTCAAGCACTATCTGAGCACGCTGGATGGCGTCACCCAGGTGCATGATTTGCATATCTGGGCGGTCAGCACCTCGGAAAACGCCCTGACCGCGCACCTGGTCAGACCCGGTGGGCATCCAGGCGATGCGGCGCTTCAGGCGGTTGCTCACACCTTGCTGGAACAATTTGGCATTCATCACTCAACGCTGCAAATTGAGCTCGCGGATACGGACAGTGCATGCAGACAGGCACCCGATCATGTGCTCTAGCACAGCTCTGCATTGACCTTGACTTATTGGGTACACCACGCATGACCTTCCTCCAAAACTTGACAGGCACTTTCAAGAAGCGTCAACACTTGTGGCTGTCTGCCCTGCTGGGTATTGTGGTGCTGAGCGCCCTGCCCGACACCATGTCCGACCATCCCGGGACACGGTTTTTACTGGCCTGGAATGTCAGTGCGTTGACCTACCTTCTGTTGGTGGCGAATATGGTGAGAACCTCGGGGCCTGACCTCATTCGACAACAGGCCCTGGAATTCTCAGCGACCCAGCACAAAAACAGTTTGTTTGTGACGATCATGGTGCTGTCGTCGGCCATTGCTGTGTTCATTGCGATTGGCTCGCAACTGGTGTTGGTCAAAGACATGACGGGGCTGAACAAGGTCGGTCACATCACCTTGACGGCCATCACGGTGCTCACCTCCTGGCTGTTCACCAACTCCTTGTTTGCCATCCATTACGCGCACGATTTCTATTTGAACCGTGAATTGCATCAACGCGACGTCATGGTGTTTCCGGGCACACCCGATCCAGACTATTGGGACTTTTTGTACTGCGCGTTGGTCATCGGCGCTTCAGGACAAACGTCCGATGTCACCTTTGCGCACCACACCATCCGGCGTGTGGCGTTGCTGCAGTGTTCGTTCTCGTTTTTCTTCAACACGATCGTGCTGGCAATGACGGTGAACATTGCGGCGGGCCTGCTCTGAAAGTCTTGAGGCAATAGACAGTCAATAGGCCAAGTTGTAGTGCTTGCCCCAAAACGCTGTGCATTGATGCAGGGCGTCTGCATTGACCGGCCCCACACGGCCTGGCTTGAACAACATGACACTGGGGGTATCGGCACCCGCATACAGCGGCCAATGAGGCAAACCTGCCGAATTGGGGTTACCAGTGTAAGCAAATTGAGACCAATACCGCACCATCTGATCGGACAAGGCTTGGGATGCAGGGGGTAAATCGGGCGCGTTGATGGCCGCGGTGTTCGAAAGATTGGGGAACATGTAGTTGAGTTCGGACGAATGAACTGCTCCCATTTGAAAACTCGGGCACGGTTCTGCAATACCAACCCGACAGACTGGGGCCGCTGCGTCTGCAAATTCAAACTGGTACAGCGGTTGCGTCTGTTTTAGCCGCGTCCTGTAGTTCAGCAACACATTGGCGGTTTGCAAATACACGCAATTGTTGATGCCCACTTTGGGGTTGTAGTCTGACAAGACGGTGCCAAACGTTTGAGCCACAACATTCGGATCGGACGAGTGCAAACCCTGGCTGTACTGGGCACTCACCAGCGATGCATAGGTCTGCGTTGACCCTTCAGGACGGCCAGGGTAGGAGGCGGGCAACCAGAAACTGTCGATGGTTTGGTTGTTGATGGGCTTGTTGTTGGCAGGATCAAGCTTCCACCCCTGCCAATAGTAGCCGACATACAACGCCAGTTCATCTTTCGTTCCGCCAATGATCATGGGCACGTTCACCAACTTGTGGTGAGCTGCAGCATATTTGAATGATGCCGGCACGGTTGCATTCACCACGGGTGGTTTGGCGGTCGGATCGCCAGTGACCGGCCAAAACGGCGTGATGTCTGAACTGTATGAGCTTGTGTAACTGCCTTGCTGCTTCAGGATGTCGTCCACTGTTTTGCTGCGCATACAAGCCAGCACAGCGGCAGCGCTGGGATTGCTGGCTGTAGGGCACAGCGCTTCTTGCAGCCGGGCACTGGCTTTGCCGGGCGCTTGCGCATCCGTCACGGTGATGGATTCCGCCATGCAGCCAGCACTTTGGGTGATGGCCTTGTGGAACAAGCCGCTGACTTGATCTGGCGACGACAGGTGCATGCACACAGAGCCACCGCCCGCCGACTCACCCGCGAGGGTGACATTGTGTTTATCACCGCCAAACGCTTCAATGTGCTGTTGAACCCACCTCATGGCCAGCCGCTGGTCTTCCAGTCCGTAGTTTCCGTTCACATGATTGGATGCGAAGGCTGGGTGGGGCATAAAGCCCAACGCACCGAGTCGATAGTTCATGGAGACAACCACCAGCCGTCCCGCTCTGGCCAATTGGTCCAGTCGGTACAGGTTGGAAGAACCGCCGACAAATGCACCGCCGTGTATCCAGACAAACACCGGCAACTTCTGGCCAGACGGGATGTCCTTGGGTGTGCTGACATTGATGCTCAGACAATCCTCAACATTGCTGCCTTCGGTTAGCCCAAAGCGCGCCTGTTGTGGGCACGCAGGGCCGAAATTCTCAGCATCCAACATCCCTTGCCATGCAGGTGCGGGCTTGGGGGATGCCCATCGTTGGACCACCCCATAGGGAATGCCACGGTATTCGTTGACACCATGTCTTTCAACGCCAACCACTTTCTGGGTGTCCGTGAGGCTGACCACGGGCCGGTTTGGCGTGGCACTGAACGCATGGAGAGAAATGATCGAAATGAGCACACTCAGCACAGTGTGGAATTTGTTCAATTTCATGACTCGATTTGACGGACTGCGGGGTGCTTTGCCAACACGTTCAATGGGTGTGATTCCTTTTGTGGTGACCAACGGTCATAGGACTTGTCTTTGTTGTCGAGCCGATTGCCCTCGTACTCAATTGCATGCCTGATCGCCTGTAAGGCGAAATGCTGGACGCTGTCAGGCGGGTGCTTCTTAGTTGCCTCTTCCAGGTGCTTAAGAACATCCGGTCGTTGGCTTTGGCTCCCTATGCGAATCAATGCAGATGGTTCGGTCAAATATTTCTGCAATCTGTTGAATTCTGCCACCTCATCTGGTTGCCTCCCCGCATATGCGGCAGTCTCCAGCAAGCACAAACCCAAGGCAAACAAATCGCGCCCAACTCCAACCGCATTTGATTTAACTTTAGACAAAGGGTGCAGGTACAGGTCTGATCCAACTTTGGGAACTGAGGACATTGATGAATACTTGGACGTCTTTGTCATGCCATCGAGATCGATAATGCCCAGGGTTTTGGCATTCGTGTCCCAGATCATGTTCTCGGGCTTGTAGTCCCCGTGGATGAATCCATATTGGGAAAAGTTCTGCAACCCCTTCAATCCAGAAATTGCCATGGGCTTTAGGTCCTCGGAATTAACTTGTGCCTGTGTCACAGGTCCAATGAGGTGGATCTGTTTGTTGTATACCATGGGCTGAACACCGGCTGCTTTAGGCATGACCAAGCCAACGGTTTGAAGTGCAGAGTATTTGGTTTGGTTGGCGGCCCAAGCTTTAAACGTCGAGCCTCCACCCACCGCATGAAAGGTCTCGTTACCGTTGGGCAGGGTGGCTTTGACAACGTACACAGAAGGCTCAATGGCTTCGGGAATACGGCCCTTGATGCGGGCCGCGACCGCAACGCCCGAACGCACTGTAGACACTTTCTCAGACGTCGACTGTGGTTGAGCAGGTTGAAACTCACTCTGTTGATTCTCAAAATTTTTTACGTAATTTTTCAGAAAGGCCGCTGGTTGGTCACTCGCATCAGAGCCAACAGAAAAAGACCTGCTGGTCTCTTGGTTATGGGCTGGCGGTGGAGCATTGGAATTATCTTCAACATGGGCAAATGAGTCCGCAGGCTTCTCCTGCACTGCCTGAAGCGGGCTACCCGTAGAATCTTGAAGTTGAATTTCCCAAAACCGGTTTTCTTGTTTGGGACGCTTGTAAACCATGGCTTGGCCGGCATGCTCAAAACTGTAGATGGTGCCATACGCGCCGCTACCAATGGCTCTGTCCATCGAAACTTCCATCCCCAAATTTTTCAGCGCTTCTCCTTCGCTTGCTGCCACAACTGCCCCTTGCGCCTGAAGGTTCAGTTGGGCAATCGCGTCTTTAACCCGTGAGGCCTCCACCCCTGATCGCCCACGTGCTGCCACGTAATTTTCAAAACTCTCCAACTGCTTGGCATTCGCCCCGGCTTGTCGCAGAAGATCGCGAATCACCTCCCCAGACCGCTGCAGCTTGCCGCCGTTGAGAAATATCTGCTTGAATCCCCCGGCCGTCTTGAACGTCATCTCCTTGTCTGTCTTGCTGGTGTGCAGCAGACGAACCACCCCGGTGCGGTTATTCAAGTTAGCGCGCAACTCGGTCAGCAAATCTTGGGCTTGATCCTTCTTCCATAATCTCAGCTGATCGAGCCCGGTTTGCTGAGTAATACGCGTGCCGCCGTAGAGTCCTGTCGTCGTTGCCATGCATCAACCTCGCAAGAAGCCTTGAGACTCGGGTGCAAAGACCTCTGGTGTCTTGGAAACATCATCGGCAGTTTGGGGGTTCAGCGCCTGCTGCGCCTGGGCGCGCAGCAACGACACCAAGGCATGGGCGCGGTCCAGCCCATCGACGATCAAGGCCTCCACATCGCCCATGGACAGACCTGACAAGGGAAGACAAGTGCCAATGCTCACCGACATCACACTGTCCATGAAAATGGACCAATCGTGTTCGAACCTGGCCACCTCATTGATTTGCAACAGCAAGGGCGCCAATTCAACGCCCAGCCCGTCTTGCCCCAATTCGGCAACGCTCACCTCCACCATCAGACGCTCGGGATGCGCGGGGTGCGGCATGACCACAACCTGGTGATCGTCGCTCTCAAACTCCAGGGCATAGGTGCCCGGCTCTACCTGCAGGCCTTTGGCGGCAGCGAATTCGGCAAGGAAAATGTCAAAGCTCTGGCTCATGCTGGAATCACCCCTGTGTAAATGAATATTTATTTATTCTTTTTTCAACTCGTCAACGGTTATCAACATGTAATTGCGGATATCGTTAATGCTGTTTTGTTGTTCAAATATACACTTTTGTGTTGATCCTGTAACCCGAGGACATTGGATGGCAACGTTTTCTGAATTGATGCAAGACTTGTGTGCAAGCCTCGGTGTGCAAGCCGAGCCCGACAGCGATCTGTTCGTACTGGAAACGCAGGGTCAACAAGCGGTGGTGACGTCTTGCAAATTACCGTCCGGCGACGACGGTCTGTACCTGCAACTCAGTGTGGGGAACTTCCCCCCTGCCAACAATGGGACGACGGTTGATGCGCTGCGCCTGCTGCATCACCTGAACCACCAAGCTCGCACCACAACCCCCTGGCGTATCGTGCTCGGTGATGACGACATGTTGATGATGCAAC
>JACCDO012150316.1_pt1 | contig 14652 bp, 16 predicted proteins | sample 7446101 | NCBI WGS metagenome assembly JACCDO01 (sample SAMN15323440, study PRJNA562643) | freshwater metagenome | isolation source: river surface water | place: USA:Blue River Watershed | collected 2017-08-16
TGGTATGAATCGTAATTTAATGAAACAATACGTCAAATATGTTATTGATCGTTTAGCTATAAAACTTGGTATATCACAAGTTTACAACGTTGAAAATCCATTTCCATTTATGGCAAATTTAAGTTTACATGGTAAAACAAATTTTTTTGAAAAACGTGTAACAGAATATTCAAAAGTTAACGTTTCTTCTGATTCTTTAACTGCATTAGATGATTTTTAGTTGTTTTTTTTTGTATTTAATTTTATTAAATAAGTTCAATTGAAATACTATTTTGTGGATTTAAACGAATTGCAGCACGATTATTGTCAGATGTAAACCATACATAATATACATTATCTTTTACAGCATTCAATGTCACGTCCATTGTAAATTCATTTTCATATGGTGTACCTAACGTACCTCCAGTATTGTAATGTTTACTTGGAAATACAAATTCCCAATACCATGCAGTAACTGCTTGCTTACCTACTATAAATGGTTTAGTACTATTACCAGTACTATAACCACCGATTACTGGTGTAGACATTGCACTTTGTGGAACAACATCAATTGCACGTGTTACTGCGTCTTTTACTTTAAAATAAGATCTATAAACTTCAATATCACCACCACCTCTACCGTATGTTGCACTAAATACAATTTTGATTCTATATGTACCTGTACGATTGAATTGAATTCCTCCATCAGTTAAAGTTCCAATTCCAAAAATGTCAATTGGTATTTTAGTGTCACCCAAAATAACAGTAAAATTATCAAGACGTCCTCTCGCTGTAAAAAATGATTTTAAGTCATCTTCATCAATACATGTACTACCAATACAGAATTGTGCAGCTAATTTAAGATTTACTTTATTATTAGTATTATCAACGGCGAAAGCTGGTGTTGATGTTGTAGTTAAACCATATGTATTTATTACTGTTGTACTTAATGCATTGAATGATGTTAATAATGCATAACTATCGAATTTCTTATTTAAATTACTTGTATATGTTGATAATGACATAACCATTGCGAATGTAGCATTTGCATATACTGATAATGATGTAAATGATGTTAATAATGCATAACTATCGAATTTCTTATTTAAATTACTTGTGTATGTTGATAATGACATGACGTTGAAAAATGTATTACTTACATGTTTTGATAATGAAGTAAATGATGTCATTAATGCATAATTACCTAAACTTGTTGTAATGTCATCAATTTGTGAATATACATCTGATATTTGAAGTAATGAATCATTAAAATTACTTTCAAGTGTTGAAAATGAATTTTGTACATCTGATATACCTGCATATGCATCTGTTATACCTGCATATACTTCTGTTAATTGTGTATCTACTAAAGCTTGTGCACTAATAAATTGTCTTGCTAATGCTGATATATCAGTAACAAATTTATTTTGTACACTTACAATTTGTGAACTTAATAATAGTGACAATGTATTCAAACTAATATTTAATGTATCTGTAATACCTAACAATTGATTTTTTACTGTAAATGTATTTGTACTTAATGTAGTAATTGAATCATCGAATTGTAATGCCAACGTTGACATATCTGTAACAAACTTATTTTGTACACTTACAATTTGTGAACTTAATAATAATGATATCGTATTCAAACTTAAATTTAATGTATCTGTAATACCTAACAATTGATTTTTTACTGTAAATGTATTTGAACTTAATCTGATAATTGAATCGTCAAATTTTGATGCTAATTCTGATGATAATGCTAATAAATCAGATGAAAATTTATTTTGTGCACTTACAATTTGCGAACTTAATAATAATGATATTGTATTCAAACTAAGATTTAATGTATCTGTTATACCTAATAATTGATTTTTTAATGTAAATGTATTTGAACTTAATGTTTTTGTTGTATTCATTGCATCATCAAATTGTGAATTCAATCCTGAAATTTGTGAATTATATTCATCAAATTTCGATGCCAATTCTGATGATAATGCTAATATATCAGATGAAAATTTATTTTGTACACTTACAATTTGGGAACTCATTAATAATGACAATGTATCTAAACTAAGATTTAATGTATCTGTTAATCCTAATAATTGATTTTTAACTGTTATTGTTGTTGTACTTAATAATTTTGCTGTATCATTGAATTGTGAAGCTAATGCAGATGTTGTACTGTTTAATTCATTTATTTGAACATTTGTTGCATTAATTTTTTCTTCTGTTGTTTTTGCTACTTCGCTTACTTTTGAATTTAATGTAAATGTTTGTGAATCAAATGTAGTTGCAAGTGATCCTAATTGACCAACTAATAAATTAGTTGAATTCTTAAATTCTGCATTTGTAGAATCAATATATCCTGCTAATCCAGTAAATTGATTATAATTTTGTCTAGAAAGTGTATTATTTGCATTCATTAATGTAGCATTTGAGTCGTCGACGTATCCTGCTAATCCTGAGTATTGATTATATGCTTGTGATGACAATGTAGCGTTTGATTCATCAATATAACCAGCTAATCCTGAATATTGATTATATGCTTGTCGTGATAATGTATTATTAGATTCATCGATGTATCCTGCTAATCCTGAGTATTGATTATATGCTTGTCGTGACAATGTAGCATTTGCATTCATGAATGCAGCATTTGAATCATCGATGTATCCAGCTAATCCTGAGTATTGATTATATGCTTGTCGTGACAATGTATTATTTGAATCATCGATGTATCCTGCTAATCCTGAATATTGGTTATATGCTTGTGATGACAATGTAGCGTTTGATTCGTCAATATATCCAGCTAATCCTGAATATTGATTATATGCTTGTGATGATAATGTAGCGTTTGATTCATCAATATAACCAGCTAAACCAGTATATTGATTATATCCTTGTTGTGATAATGTAGCGTTTGCATTCATTAATGCAGCGTTTGATTCGTCAATATATCCAGCTAATCCAGTATACTGATTATATGCTTGTGATGACAATGTAGCATTTGCATTCATTAATGTATTATTTGATTCGTCAATATATCCAGCTAATCCTGAGTATTGATTGTAAGCTTGTGATGACAGTGTAGCATTTGAATTATCAATATAACCAGCTAGACCAGTATATTGACTATATGTTTGTTGTGATAAATTTTGTGTTGAAGAAGCAGCACTGTCGATTTTTGAATTAACAGATGAATCAATATAACCAGCTAAACCAGTAAATTGATTATATGTTTGTTGTGATAAATTACCTGTTAGTTGTGTAATTTCACCAATTTTAGAAGTAATTTGTGATGACAAATTAAAGGAACTTTCCATAAAACTCTTAAGATCATTTTGAATTCCACCAATAAGTGTAGTATTACTATTGTATTCATTTTGTAATGCTGAGAATTTTGTTTGTAACGAAGAGTAATCAGCATTACATCTTGAAAGATCATTCTTTAATTGTGTAATATTTGAATTTAAATCAGCAATTTGTGTTTGATAATTTGTTACCATGGATGTATAATCTTCTTTTGATTTATTCAATTCTTCTTGTAAAGCAATAATTTGTTCATATTGTTCACTTGTTGTAGTATCACCTTTTAACATTTCAATATTTGAATCTTTTTGTGAAATTACGTCATATAAATTTGTTATTTCAGATTCAAGTGTTTGAATTTGTATACTATAATTTGCAGTAAGATCATCAAGATCTCTTTGTAATTTTTCTGATTTTATTTGTTCATTACGATACTGAGTTGTCAATATAGTTGAATCATTTTGAACAGTTTTTAATTGTGTTAATAAATTCTGTTCACGTATTTTACTATCTGTTATTTGTTTATATAATGCTTCAGTTTCTTTTGTACAATCAATTTGAATTTTTAATAATTTAGCAATAGATTTTTGAAAACCATTTAAGGATTGTGTACTCGTAAAATTCCTTATTGTTGTCCCTTTGTATTGTTTTATAAAAACATACATAACATAAAGTATTACAAAAAATAGAATAACATTTGTAAAATTATTTTTTGAATTCATTTTTTTTCTTTTTATTTTGACACTGTCATAAATTTTTTTATACTTTTAACAATTAATTTTTTTTGTAAGTTTAATTAAATAAAGAAAAAAAATCAAAAATGAATGGAGAAACTATTTTTTATGCATTCACAATTATATTTGTAATAATAATAATTTATTACTTTTCAAAAAAATCAATGGAACAACAAGGTATAACTAAATTTACTGCTAATCCTGATTCTGTTTCAGAAGAATCAAAAAAATCAGAAGAATCAACAACAACAATAACAGAACCACTTCCATTAACAATTAATGAAATTGCTTCAAAATATATATTAACAAATTATTTAAAACCAATGTTAACAAACAATGAAACAAATGTTATTACACATGGTAAATTTGTTATTTTAGATGAATCATCTGATATATTACAAGAATTATCATTGAATATTGTATTATCAACAATGTATTTTGAAGATTTACATATTTATGTTATACGTGGTATTAAAGGTGAATCATTACAACATTGTTATATACACAGTAAAACATTAGATAATGTATGTATACCACAAGATTACACAACTGAACCTGAATTTAAACAAATTATAAAAAAAAATAAATCAAATGAACCTTTAAATGACGTATTACAATTTGATGATTCTAAAAAATATTATCCATTAAATCTACAATCATTAATTGAATTTAATGCAAGGTCATTTTTACAACGTACTACTATGAATTTAAATGGTATTGACTCAAAACGTGTTTAACCTTACGTTTTTTTAAAATGATCTTTAAATTTACCTTCTCTATTTCCACTTAAAAAGTAACCAATTAAAAAAATACCAACAAATATTAATATTGCTATTAGAAATACTTTTAAAAATAATATGAATAACATGCTTTTGTTTTATTATATAAAAACATATATAATTAAAACGTTTCTAAAATAAAATTTACAATGGAATCACGTTCAATACATTGTTGACGTCCACGTTGTGAATGTTCTAATGTAAATAAATTACCACGATGTAAACCATAATTAGTTGCATCATATAAATCTAATAATACATTTAATGGAATGTGATAATGTACGTAAATAATATTTAAATTTTGTGGACTATCAGCAATTCTTTTATATGACACTGTACTACCTTGTAAAACAAAGAGTAATGTATTATCATTTTTGAATTTGTTTGGATATTCTTCCGCAACTCTTTCAAATGCACTGATTACATTTGTGACATGTTCGTTACATCCTGATGCAACAAAATATACTTTTGAATGATTAGGTATACGTATACCTAATGAAGATTCTAATGAATCACGTCCTTGTTGTATAGATCTTAAAGGATTTGAGAATATATGAGGTGAATCATGTAAATGTTCATATGATTCTTTCAATATTGTAATGTCATAAGTACAATACATCTTATGAATACGTTCGAATGATGTACGATATGCTTGTAAGTCTTCATCTTTTGAAGGAATATCAGATGAATCACCACGTATATAACTTGTAATACGTGTTGTAAAATCAGTTACTAATGAAACTCTTGCTACTATTTGAAATGTGTCTCGTACATTTCCAATTGTAATAATTTCTTCAATTTCATATGATTTACAATAAAATAATAGTTGAAATACAATATATTCAATACCTTGTAATGCATTGAATTGTTGTTCTTCAACTTTAATAGGTTCACCAATTTCATGAAAATGAAGACGTCCTTCTTGTTCTTGTATAGGATTTTCAATCCATTGATTACGTTGTGTACCTAATATAACAAGTTGTTTATTTTGTTCAAGTAAATTATTAACAATACCTTGTGCAACATATGAATTTGCGGAACAATTGTTCCATTGTGAAAATAATAAAACTTTTGACATTTTTTTTATTTATTAAATAACATAATAATTTTGTACAGTTAAACTACAATACCTTCAGATTGCAAGAAAGCTTTTGTTTCTTCTTCAAATTTACATTGACGTTCATGATATTCATGTAAAGAAACTGAATATGATTCATCAATACTTTTCAATGCATTATAAAGTTCATTATAAAATACAGTTTCTTTTGTTTTTATAACAAGTTTAGTCTTATGTTCTAGTAATTCATCATTACGAATACCTATTCGTAAACTAAAAATTAGGTAGTCAGTATATTTTTTGGTAACATAAGAACGTAATCTATCAAGAATACCAAATGAAGTACCACTATCAATAACAGGTGTTAACATGGAAGATTCTTGAAGTAATTGTTGTAAATCTTGGCAAACATTTTCAACAGTAAACCCTTGTTGTGATAATTCATTTTTTACAATGTCAACAACACTTTTTAAAATAAGTGGAACACGTTCTTCATGTTTTTTCATGAGTTCATTATGAATTTCATCAGAAATCTTAAGAAATTCAATGAATTTTTCCATTTTTTTTAATATTTTTATTTTTTAAAAATATCCAGTATAGGAAACTTTAAAAATTTCCATTAAAAAGTACAATGTCCTTTTTTAAAAAATTTCAGAAAAATAAATAATATTAAACAATAACAAAATGGAAATTATTGAATTAAAAATGAAATCAATATGTCAAACACCACCTGAAGTTTTAATGAATAATAATTATGATGTTAACGTTGATTTTTCTAATTATCCAATAGGACGTTTCAATAAACGTTATTCATTAATTGAACAAATTGGACGTGGTTCATTTGGTGAAGTATTTTCAGCAATGGATTGTACTACATTTAAACGTGTTGCTGTTAAAGTAATAGAAAATCGTGGAGGTGGAGAAAGAACAGCAGATCGTGAAATTTCTTTTTTAATTCGTTGTCAAGGTATTCCAAATATAATACAATTGAATGAAATAGTATTATATAATTTCAATAGAAAAACTCATTTCGTATTAGAATTATGTGATAAATCATTACGTGAATTTCTTCGTCATCGTTCATGTACATATACAACTGCAAGATCAATTGTAAAACAAATATGTCATGGATTATCATATGTACATTTATTAGGTTATATACATTCTGATTTAAAACCAGATAATATTATGATAATACAAAAGGGTGAAGACATTATTGTAAAAATTATAGACTTTGGATGTGTACGTGAAATTTCACAAATTCCAATATTATATCCAGGTGAATCAGAAGATGATGCTGTATATTTTACAACACGCTGGTTTCGTTCACCAGAAGTTATATTGAATCATATACAACATGTAAATCATGGTGTTGATTTATGGTCACTTGGATGTATCATGTATCAATTAATTACAAGAAGATATTTATTTTGTGGTATGAATCATGAAGATATGTTATCATGGTTTGAATTACATCTTGGACGTATACCAAAAGATGTATTAGAACGTAATATGTTAACATATGATGAATATTTTACAAATCCGGATAATTATTATGATTATGAATGTGATGAATCATTTGTTAGTAAAGTAAGTGAACATTATGAAGATTCACAAATAGAAAAACGTTTACAATCAACATTCATGTATGTTGAAGAAGAAGAAGAATCAGAAAAATCAACAGTTCGTCAATTGAAAACAAGACAAATAAAACAATGTTTGTTTTCAAGATATTCAATGAATAATCCACGTATTTATTTAGAAAATATAATTCAAGATCAAAATTATTGTAATGCAATGAAATTATTATTACAATATGATCCATTAAAACGTCCGGATGCTATATGTATTGCTGAATTATTAGATTATTAGATTGTTATTTGTTAAATTATTAGTTTCTTGTTTGTGTATATATAAAAAATGAATGAACTGTATGAATATGTTAAAAATTACGAATCTGTTGATTTAATTTATAAAAACATTACTATACAATTAGATTCTCCAACAAAAACAAAATTACAAAATGTAATTACACGTAAATTTCATATATACAAATTGGAAAATTATGTCATTCAAAAAGATGCACATGTAATACATATTGATGAACAACAAGAATCTTCTTATTATGTCGTTACATTAACACATTGTACATTACGTTCATCAGATACAATTGGTGTCGTACAAAATTCTAAAATATGTACAACAATGGAAGATGTTAAAAAATACATCTTTGATGTTTTTGATGAATATTTTGAATTGCAGGAAGATTTTTATGAAAATTACGATGATTTTATAAAACAATTTCCAACATATCCTGATACAATGCCTTTACATCTTGTGGTGTATGACGTGCAACAAAATAAATTAAATTATCCAAAAATCTCTGATTATTATTCAGAATATGTACGTGGAATTTGTGAAGCAGATGTCACAGGTGAATAAATATGAAATATTGGATCAATACGTTGTATAAAAATAGATGTAAGAAGATCAGCACGTTCATATGATTCATTACATATCATTTGATAAAAAAATTCAAATACATTTGCATAAGCGACGTCAAGATCATTATCAACTGCATTACTATAGATGTCAAATATCATTGAATATAATTTAAAAATAGATTCAGATTGTAATTGTTGTATTATATTTTGTTTTTCTTGTTCATATAAAAAATCGACATGTTGTATATTTTTTGGGATATACGTGTCTTGTAAAAAATGAATAGCTTTTGAATTTTTATATTCCATGTGCATTTTTTTAAAATTATGTACAAAAAATATGTAAATCAATTAATAATAATCATCTGAATCATCTGAATCATCTGAATCATCTGAATCATCTTCAGAATCAATAAGATCACCATCGACATCAAACTTTGCGTAACATTCTAAAATATTATGTGAATCTCTACCACATCTTTCACAACATACACGTCTTTTTTTATTATTTTTATCTGGTTCTGGTGAATTTCTACGTTTTACATTCGTTTTACATTCTGACACAAAATGTCCGAAATTTCCACACTGAAAGCATTGTTGTTGTACGCTCCGTAATTCTTGTTGTAACGACGTTTTTTGTTCTTCAGATAAATTATGTTGTACATATGATGCACCACGTACATTATCAATACCATAACGACTCATGTACATTTTTGTGTATTTATCTTCATCAAAATTCGTATCTGTTTGAATTACTTCTTGAATTTTCAAAGGACGATACATAGACGTCCAAGAACATTTATTATCGAACAAATGTTCCTTGTATCTCTTTTGAACATCATTTGTGACACCTACGTACCATTTGTTCATTGAACATTTAAGTATATATACAAACATTTTATTATTTGTTGTTTATTATTTGTTATTTGTAAATATTATTTTTTTCGAGAATTTTCAAAAATCATTCGGAAACTTCCGTGTCTGTCTCACGTTAATATAATCAAATTAATTACAATAATTTAACATTAATTTACAATCATCAATTGCATATAAATTATAATCATCAACAAATTCATATGTAATTCCTTTAATTTTTATAAAGTTGTTACCTTCACTTAAATGTGCAATTGCATACTCAAGTAATTCTTTTGTGTCGATCTCACTTATGAAAAAATCATACGATCTTGGATTGTCTACAATTTCTTTTTTCATTTTTTTTAATAAAGTATTGTATATATTCTTACGTTTGTTTGTTATTTTTTATAAAAAAAAATATAATGACCCATTTTTATTTTTATTTTTTTGACATTTTAGATATAATATATAAATTCATACAACAACAATCATACAAACACACACCTTAAACATTTTGAGAATCTTCCATGTTGGTTGAATCGTCATTATTTGCAACACGACGTCTCTTATTAGTTGTTGAAGGTACCCATGCAGAATCACCATAAGATGTACCTTCAAGAACTTCGACTTGAACATTTGTTAATTTCCATGATACACTTAAACCTGTTTGTACCCATGCATTATTACTTTCAAGAATTGCACGTTGAATACGTGAATTACGTGAACGTAATGCATCAATATTAAAAACAGGTGAAGTACTTAATGTTGCAAATCTGGAATCATAAGAATATACACGTTCATTGGATGATTCATCAATCTTATAATAAGAGATATCACGTGCTTCTTGATCAAAAATAAACACCTTACGTGTTGCGTAATCATAATCTTTGACATTAATTTTTACACGTATACCGAGTGTATATTTTTCTTCAGAAGGCCAATGAACAGTATTACTAAATTTACCTTCAACTTTTTCACGTTCTAATGCTTTACCTTTTTCTTTAAACCAACCACGTGTAGTTGCTTTATCAATAACAGCAGCATCAATAGAATCTAATGTTTGTGTAAATACAAATTGATTATATTTACGAATTGCAAGTTCATCAGCATCTTCTGATGGTTCTTGTACACCTGCTTCAGCATCAACTGAATGTAAAGTGTCAAGATTTAATGCAATTGTATGTGATGCAAGTTGTTGTGTTTGTTGATCCATATTATCCCATACATTACCAACTGTTAATTCTGGTGTTTGTATACGTAAGATGTCGTATAATCTACCAGAATCTTGGTAACGTAATGAAACTAATTTACCACCTTTTTCAAGTGCATATGGATCATCAGCAATAACTAAATTTGATGCATTGAAATTGTCATAAGAAACTGTTACAGATGTACGTTTTGACATTTTGAAAAGTTTTTAATAAAAGACTGAAAAAATACTGAATATTTTTTTATTTATATATGCACATCAAAATCATAACATAAAATATTTTTCACATAAAATATATTTCATAAATAATTATTAAAAGAATGAAAACAATATGTATTCATGATCGACAAAAAATCAAATATCTACATGCACTTGTAGTAGAAACAAAAGATTTATTAAAACGTCCTGATAAATTCCAATGGCGTGAACATCTTCGGAAATATTGTATGGTTATTGTATCATTTGATTATCTTGAAAAAAATATAAAAATTTTAGATCCTGCATTAGTATTACATTATTCAACAGATGTCATATATATACATCCAGATACGTATGAATCTATATATGAAACTTATCATTATACATTACCAAAAATTAATGAATTATTAACGCCTACAGACGTATTATCTTCTTCTGTTTCTTCTTCTTAATACATGATTTATATGATTTAATAGCTTTTGATAGATACGTTGGTTTTATTATATTTATTATTACTTCGTTTTGTTGTTGTTGTTGTTCACCTTGTTCGTCATTTATAAATTTAGCAAATTTATATAAACGTATCAATATATTTTTACGTGCTCTTTTTGTTTGCAAATGTAAACCAGATGATTTTTTAGGAATTTCTAAATTATTCATAAGACATTCAATAAAAAACATTGTATACAACCCACAATCAATACCATTTTGTTGTTGAATAACATCGTGAAATTTATAATCAAAACGCCCGTTTCTAAAAAATGATGTAACCAAAAATTCTGTTAAATCACTGTCACTGTAAAAGTCTTCTTTATTAGAATTAAGACTATCAAATACTTCAACAATGGATGGTGCATTACGTGCATGATTTATTCGTAATAAAATCCAATGATTTCCGCGGAAATTTACAGGTATTAATGTATATTGTTTGTTAGCTTTGATGTCATCAATGAAATATTGTTCAAGTGTATCTTCTGTTCTACCATTTGGTAAATCTGGGTAATATGTAGAAGCGGAAAGTATTCGAGTTATTCTTGTATTAATTTTATTATGTTTAAGCATAATTATGAAAAAATCAATAATAAGATCATCGACATATTTATCATGTAAGCCTAGTAAACGTGATGTGTTGTCTCTATCAAGATACACACGTCCATTCAATTTAATTTTTCTCTGTTTTAAAGCAGGAGGATCTGAAGGTGGCACTGCATTATATTTTGTTAATAATAAATCTTTTGCTGACATGTTTTAAAATATAAATTCACGTATACAATGTAATTTTGAATCGTGATTATATGAACCATGTACTGTATTTTTATTAAACACCGGATGTATTTTTTTTAAAATTTCATAAAATAATTCACAACCAGCAGCTGTATTATTTGTAACAATACGTACATCAATATTACGTCTTACAAGTTCATCTAATAATTTTTTAAATTTTGACATACGTTTTTTTGTTCCCATATGATATTTTGCGAATCCTGATGGTTTTAAACCATATTTTTTTATTTCTGCAACGGTGTCGTATCCAATAATACCTTCAACACGATTAATAACACGATCAAAATCAAATATAACACATTTTGCATTTGGATTCGAACGTGCCCATTGAAGTAATGCGGACATATGTTCATCTGTTAATGCATCTGATATTTCATCTTCTTGTAAACTCGATGATTCATGATAAAAACATAAGACATCATATAAATCTGAATCTTTATTATCTAAATCCCATCCACCATGATCACGTATGTAACGTATATATTCATGTTCTTTACCACCTTGTAATTTACCTTTAGGTGAACCATTTGTACGTGGAACATGTATACATTCAATATTAAAATCTTTTTGTACATCTTCAATATTTTCAGTCGAATCATCATAAAAACGTATATTTTTTACTTCATTTACATTCATACTTCTTACGAAATTTCTTGCAGCTGTTGAAATACCACCAATACCCATTGTATTATTATTGGTTGTATTTTTTCGTACGGATTTTCTTACTTTCGGACGTGTACTTTTTATTGTTTTTGCAGTTACAGTTTTTGTTTTATTTATAGTTGTTTTTGTTGATTTACTTTTTGTACTTTTTGTTGTTCTTGAGGTTGTGGACGATTCATTTTTTGTAGTTCGTCTCGGCATATTTTTTTTATTTTTATTTAATGATTTCATATATTTTTTTCTCTCGAAAACATCTATTATTCATAAGATCTTGTGAGACATTTAAAATGCAAAGACAAGACGTCCACCAAAAGTGAAACGTGGAGCATTAATTAAAGTAGTTAAGCTATTACTCTTTGAAAAAGGAGCACTGTAAGTACTACATGATACAGTTGAATCATTGGTAGCAATACTAACTTCATCACCTTGTTCTAAAGCAATTTCAGTTGAATAACCATGACCACCAGTGACAACATAAAATGTAGTAGTACCACGTTGTACTTTCATACAACATTCTGATGAATCATCAGTACATACTTCAAAAGTATATAAACCACGTACAGGAGCAGTATATTTACCAGTAACAGGTGAATAAGCTGGATGTGATTCAGCTTCATCAACAGCACTTAAAACAATAGTAGTTTCTAAACCATCGAATGAAGTAGTAGTATTGTCATTAGTACCATAAGCTTTGAAATAATAAACATTTAATAAACTTGATCTAGTTTGACCAATACGAGCATTTTGGAAAATATTACGTCCTGAAGCAACACTTACAGGAACAGAGAAAGCAGAGAAGTTATTTGAAGGAGTTGACATTTTATAAAATTATTATTTATTTAATAAAAACACATTTTTTTTACTACACAATTTTCCATGAATTCATTTGTTCATTCCAATTATAACTCCAAAATTCTACAGAATTACGTATTATTTCAATATCAAGTCCATAAATATTTAATTCATTGTCATTAAAATCTTCTTTTTTCGAAAACATAATCTCTGGTATAAGATCATCAAAAGGTATAAGATCACGTGTATATCCTTCATAACCATTTTGCCATGTAATACCACATGGATACGGTAGATGTCGACACGAACCACCAAGTAATACAGCTAAAGATTTCATAAGTTCAAGATCTTGACGTTCTTCACCACGTATTCCTGTTAATGGTGCAAAAGTTACATACATTTGAACACGTGGTTCAATTGCATTACCAAATGGTTTAACTGTGTGTACAGTTGATGAATACCATAATACATATGAACCAGATGGTACTCGAAGTGACAATTGTTCACATCCACGTTCATGTAATTTTGTAAGATCATCAAGTGATAACATATAAAAATCACTACCAAGACGTCTTGAATCATCAAGAACATCAAAATGTTTATGTGATTCACTTACAACACAAAATTCTTCCGATCCTAATGGATTTTGTAATACAACACTACCTTGTATAAAAGAATTTGGAACATCTGTATCAACATGCCACCATAAACCACCTTTTTGTACATGTTCTCTTGCAGCACGTGGAAATCTTGGATGTAAACCTGATGAAACAAAAATCGCATCAGGATTACATGTAAGTTCATCTTCACTATTTGGTATAGCAAAATTCGTATGATCAAATACATGATGATCAGATTCTTTTAAAAAATCATAAAAACGTGTACGTGCTATTTTACGTAATTCATGTACAGGACGTAACATTGACGCATGATGTGTTTTTATCATACCACCTAATGTACGTGGTATTTCAGAATGAAATATGTTACAATCTTGTTGTGATGACGAACCACTTACTTTATGTAAAGACGCATGAATATCATTTGTATACATATTAACTTGTTCGGATGATAATAATGACAACACAACCCATCCATATTGTACAAGATGTAATGATGCATCATGTAATGATGTAAAAACTTGTGGTATAATTGATTTGACCATTATTATTGATTATGCGTTTTTTGATAATATTTTTTTTATAAATGCGTATATAAAAAATTTAAAAGAAAATGGACATGCAAGTCGTAGTAAATACAAGACATGACACCGTCTTACAACGTGACGTACAAGTTGTAAATATTTCTTGTACATTTACGGATCCAAATGCAGACGCTGTAATTTATGATACAA
>JACCDO010005272.1_pt1 | contig 14650 bp, 14 predicted proteins | sample 7446101 | NCBI WGS metagenome assembly JACCDO01 (sample SAMN15323440, study PRJNA562643) | freshwater metagenome | isolation source: river surface water | place: USA:Blue River Watershed | collected 2017-08-16
ATACCCATATTTATATCATTTTTATATAATTCATCTTTTATAAATTCAATTGAATCAAAAAATGTTAATATATAATATAATAATTGAATAAATACTTTTGTTTTTGGTAAAAAACTTAATTCTATTAATAAATCTCCTCCTTTCTCTATCTTATTTAATCCAATATCCAAATTTTCTATTAAATAATTCAAATTTAATAATTCTTTTTTTATATTTAATTCTTTTGCCGTCAATGAGATATCAAAGAATTTTATATATATTAATTCATATTTATTCTCTTTTGTCTTTGATTTCTTTATTTCTAATGTATTATTTATGATTTTATAATTTAATTTATTAAAGTTCTTTGTTTCATTATTTTTAAAATTTATATTTTGATAATTATTAAACATTGTTAATACGTTTTTACCTTTATTTTTTAAATATTCTTCTAAAGTATTATACAAATATACATTTTTATTGAATACGTTTAGTTTAGATATCGGTTTTATCAATAAAACACTTTTTTTATTTTCAAAAATATCAAATAAATTATAATATTGATAAAATTGATAAATATAATCATTAAATGTTATATCATTTGGTACTGGTATAATTTTTTGTTTTAAATTTTCTATTATTATATTTAAATTTAATTCTTTTTTATTATTTGAATTTTTAAAACCACCTTTTTTAGATTTGTTTTTATTTATTAAAAAATTAATTTTTGATAATGTTATTAATTGATATTCATCTGTTAAAAAATCTGCTATTTTATCAATTAATTTATTATTATTATTATTATTATTATTATTATTATTATTATCTATAATATTTATATCAATTATATTATTAATATTACTGGTATATATTGGTTTTATTTTTATAATATTATCTAAATTGTTTTTATCCGTAAAATATTTTTTTGAAAATATTTTATTATTCATAACTTATTATTATTATCTATATTTTGTAAATATATAATTTTACATAATAAATTATACTAAAAAATTAACATTATTTTATTAATCTGTTTATTCATCTTTTATTTTCATTATTTTTTTTACCATCTTTTTACATATAAATATAAACCAAAACATATTCAAAAAATAAAATCCCATAAATATAATATAAAACATTATGTATGGTTTATTTCCTTCTTCTTTCCTAAATTCATTCAATATCATATGTTTTTCAAAATCATATACAAAATCTTCCGAAAACTTATATATTCTATAATAAAAAAATGAACTAAAGAACATCAAATAATTTATCATTTGTATATTATTATTCATTTTCTTCATAAATGGCATTAATCCCAAAAATATACTACTCACTTCAAATGATAAACATATCAATTTCATTTTATGATACATCTCAATATCTATCTTCGTTCCATAATTATAATGAAAATATGTTAATAATAACAATAAATAATGATGTATTAATATATCCATCTTATTCTTATATAATACTGTATCTAAAAATGTATATATCGATAAAGTATAAAATAATTTTTCACTTATTATATTATTATAATAACTATAAACTGCAAACAAACATAATGTCACATATGATGAATTTTTAATTATTAATGATAATTCCATCTTTTTGTTTTTATTTTATTTTTTAAATTTAAATTTGTTAAATTTGTTAAATCTATTATATTTTTTATAATTATTTTTTTAAATTGAATTATTGAAAATAAAATATAAAAATTAATTTATTAATTTATTATTTATTAATTCAAAATATTTTATATTTAATTAATTTATTAATTCATTATTTATTAATTCAAAATATTTAATATTTAAAAGATTTTTAACTCTTTGATTAATAAATTTATTAATATAATTTGAATTATAAATACTATCTTTTTCATTATTCAATCCATATGCTTTAATATCAATTAAAAGTTTAGTATAAACAGGTTCATCAATATCTTTAAAAATATTTAATTCAGTATGTTTTATGTATTCATTATTTAATTTATTTAAATCTAACATCAAATAAAATAAATGAGTATTTCTTCTAGTTATATAAGATTCACATATAATTTTTGAAAAGAATAAATAAAAACCTTCAATAGTTTCCAGTTTATTTAAATTATCTAAAGAATATTTAAATTTATTTTTATAAATTTCAATATATAAATCATAATAATTTGTTTTTTTGTTATTATCTTTAAAATCAGCAAAAAATATTATATACCACAATAATCCTAATATGATAATATTTCTTAAAAATAAATTCTTTTTAGTGTAAATGAATTCTCTAAAATCTTTTGGAAAAGATATAATAAAACTATATTGATTTTTTAGAATACATTTTATTAATTCTAATTTTATTTTATTATATTTATTTGATTTTAATATATACATTATATTCAAATTATTTATACTAGGTAAATCATTTAATAATAATTCTGAGTTTATTATTTCTATTTTTGAATCTACTTTAATCAAATCATTAAAATATATTTTCTCAAAATATCCTATAATTTTAGTTTTTTCATCAATATCTAAATCATTTTTTTTATCTTTTAATCTAAAATCCCAATCAGGTTGTCTATTCGAAAAATCTATCGAACTTTCTTTCTTCTTCAATTCTTTTATCTTTAAAATATTTTTTTCAAATTCTTCATTTATTGTTATATATAAGTTTTTCATCATCGTATTATTCATATCTTGTTTTTTCTTTTTTTTAAATACCATAATTGTATGTTTAAACCATTTTAATTTTGCTCTATATCTTAAATATCTTTCATAATCTTCTTCATTATCATATCCTAAACTAAAAAATAATTTTTTACAATATGAATTATCTAATTCATTAAAATGACCAAAACCTCCTTGTCCTGGATATGCCCAAGATAATATTAAATAACCATCATCAGCTACAATATCATTTAAAGTTTTAATATATAAATATTCTTTATCTTTAGGTATATGTTCAGCTACTTCAAGAGACATAACATATTTAGAAGGTAGTTTATTTAAAGGTTTTGTTAAATCATGAATTTCACAATCTTGACAAAATTTTTTGGTATTAGGATTACCATCAAAACCAATTGTTTTTATATTTTGAGAATTAAAATATTTAACATAATCACCTTTACCACAACCTAAATCATAAAATGTTTCTTTTTCATTATAACCTAATTTTAAAATTAAATTTTTTATAGCTATAGCTAAATTAGGGTCAAATGCATGTTGTTTATTGGCTTTTTCATCTTCAATAATCCAAAAACCAGAATCTGATACTTTGCCTCTTTGGTCATTAATAATTAATGAAGTTTTAACTTTTTTTTTTTCTGAATTAATAAATTTTGATTTAATTTTTGATTCTTTCATTTATTAATAATTTGTTTATGTTCTAATTATTTAGAATATTTAAAAATGAAAAAAATAATATTTATTGTTAAATTAGAAGATATAAAAATATTATGAATAATTTATTTTTGTTTAATTATCCAAATGAAGAAAAATTTAAAATAGACTTGAATAATAATAATATAGATGATAATGATAATAATATTGATAAAAATAATAAAATTATAAACAAATTCTTAAAAAAATTAAAAAAACCTATAAAACCTAAAATACAAAATAAAGATTTAGAATTTGCTAAAGATCAAACTTTAAGAATTTTATATCAACCTTATTTAACTCGCTTATTTTTTAATTATAAAGATAGTGGTGTTTTATTAACTAAAGATATTAATAAAAGTATTGATAAATCTTATATTTTTAAAAAAATACCAACATTTTTTAAATATGATAACTCTATACATAATACAGGTATAAATGAAAAATTTAATGAATTATATTATACTATGAATAGTAAAAAAATATATAATTTATTAAAAGATAAAAATTATTGTGAAAGAATTGATATTTTATTTGAATCTCAATTAAAGGTTATTTATCAAATATATAATTATTTGAATATTGGTGGTATTTTAATATTTAGTTTTATGGATATTTGTTTTGATTATCAAATAGAATGTATTTATTTATTATCATTATTATTTGAAAATATTATTATAAATTATACTTATTCAAGTTTACAAATAACATGTATAAATTTTGTAGGAGAAAAAAATATTAGTAAAGATTTATTTAAACAAATAATTAAAAATTCAAAAACTTTTTCGATTAATCCAAAACCTCAATTATCCAATATTCTTGAATTTATTAATAATCGTTTTAATTATGTTTTTAAAATTAATAATTTATTAAATAAAAATAATTTGGAAAAATATAAATTAGAATTGTATAAAAATACTTTATTAACTATTCATGAATTATCACCAGATTCGTATTATTTAAATATTATAATTCAAAATTTTATTGAATTTTTTCAATTAAAAAAAAATAACTTATTCCTTTCTGATTTATTTTCAAAATTTGATACATCAAAAGTCACTAAACTATATTCTTTAATAAAATTAACTAAAAAATATAATAAAGTTTTACAAATTGGATTTTCATATGGTTCTTTATCTTATAATTTATTAAATAAAAATAAGAATATTAATTTGACTATATTAGATCCTTATCAAGAAGAAAAATTCGATAATAATGGTATTGAATATTTAAATCATAAAAAAATAAAATCAAATAGATATATCGTACATCAATCAGATATAATAGAAAATTTAACTAATTTTAATTTAAACAAAAATAAATTCTCAATTATTATTTTAAGTATAGATGAACCTTTTGAAAAATTATCATCATATTTAATTTATTTAAATAATATTTTAGAAAATAATGGATTGTTATTTATTAATAGTTTTAATACAGAATATTTAAAATTAATTGATTATTTGGTAAATAAATTAAATTCATTATTTACTATAAAATCTATAATTAATCATAATTATTATGTTTTTTCTAAATCATAACAATGAGTGATTAATATTTTTTTTAATAATTATGAAAATAATCTAATAATATTTTCAGGAGTAAATTTTTGTGAAAATCTATCATAATCAGATGTACGATTAATAACAAAATTATCAAAATTTTCAATTAAATCCAGAACTTCATCTTTTGTATTTACATCTATATAAATACCTTCTTCTGAATTTATTCTATTATTAAATTTTCTAGCATTCTCAAGTATTGCTGTTCTAAAAGGTTCACCATATAATATATAATTTCTAATTTTTTTATTGTAAGGTATAATATTATTTAATAAATAAATTATATATTTTAATTCTTTAATACCATTCATTAATCTTATTTTTCCATATCTAATTCTTCTATTTTCAATTGAAGTTTTAATTAAACTTAATATATAATTAAATCTATCATTTAATCCTTTTCTCATTATACCAAACTTATTTATTATTATTTCTTTAAAAAAAATATCACATTCAAATGAAAACAAAAAGTTAATAATAAATCTTATAGGATCAATTAATTTCCATCCGAATTCATTATAAAAAGGTATAGCTGCATTATTTCTATTATATTTTTTATTATTATCTCCATAATTTGATATTCTTTTAAATACATTAGAACCGTTATAATTAAAAGGTAAAATAATTGAAGATTCTCCTAAATCAATAATTTTTATAGAAGAATCTAAATTTTCAAAATTATCTTTTGATATCATTGCATTAACATATGAAAAATCATTATGAACAAAATTTAATGTTTCTTGTAAAATTTTTATTTTTTCAAATATTTTTTTTATAATTTGATTAAAATTTATATTATTTTTAGCAAATTCCCTAATTCTATTTAAATCTTCATTATTCGATTCTTTATTAATAAATATTTTTTCAAAAGTATATCCATTTATTTTTTCCATTTTTATTTTTATATTATTTTTAAAAATAGTAAATGAATATGGTCTTATTGTATTAATAGGTAAAATATTATTAACATAATAATATAAAATGTACTCAACTAAATAATCAAATATTAATCTATTATCTTCTATTCTACTTAAATAACCTATTTTTAACATATTTTTTAAATTCATTGAATTGATAAAATTCATTCTTTGTATTATTTTTTCTCTTCCTTCTTCACTATTAAAATTATTATTGTTATATAATAATCTCAATGATTCAACTTTATTTATTAATTGTGGATTTTCATTATTTTGTATTATTGCTCCATGATATCCTTTAGATAATATTTTAGATTTATTAACTTCATTTATATTAGAACCTAAAATTTCATCTCTTAATATTTGAGAACAATGTATTTTATGCATTTTTGTTTCTTTTGCATTATTAAAAAATTGATTTTCATCTAACAAACATCCATTAACTGGTTGTAAAAAACTATTTAATATTTCTGTTTGTTTCTCAATTGATAAAGGATTAGTTTGATGTCCTTGTCTAACAAAAATTGTTGATAAAATAGTATTAAATATTTGTGTATTTAAATCTGATTCAGTTAATTCTGGTAAAGGTACATTATTAAAATTATTATTATTATTATTTGGTTTTCCTATATTTTTATAATTTATTGGTCTTATTTGTCCAAATGGTCTATTATTACTCATATTTACTAATAATATATAATATAATTTTATAATTTAAAAATTTGATTTATTCAGAATATTCTAATGAATGATAAATAGAGTTGCGAATAATGTTAAATATTCTTTCATAACTTTCACCGAATTCATAAACAGTACATAATGTATAATCAAATTTTCCATTAGAATTCCATAAAAATTCATCTTCTTTTTCACCATTTATATTAAATACCTTTTTATTAAATCCAGTTTCTGAAGCAAACATTAAATGATTGTTATCAACTAAATTATAGTGAAAACGACCAATACCTTTAACTTCACCGAATATTAAAAAATTACTTCTTCTATCAACATAATCAAAAAAACATTGAATTCCTAATTTACTACTATCAAATTCTTCTGATAATTTCTTTGATACAGTCAACATCAAATCATATTTTGAGACAAAATTATCTGCATCATATACAAATTCATATAACTCTTCTTTCTTTTTCTTAAAATTTGATTTATCATCAAATACTGTTCTACATGATACTTTAACATTAGGCAAATCAGTCTTTAATGAAGCTAAAACAAATGTACTTTTAAACAAAAACATTAAAAAAGAATTTGTATTCTTCCAATGTGGTATTTTAAAATTTAATAAAATTTCATCATTAATACTATATCTCTCAAATTCCATTAATGGATACTTTTTAACAAGACTTGCTAGTACTAATTCTCTTTCTAAAGTTTCTTTTGTATAAATAGTATTATTACTACTTTGAGTTTGTTTGGGTGAATTATCTTCAACTAATTCCATTTTTTAGATAATATTAATTTTATCAATATTTTGTATTGATAATATCTATTAAAATTATTCTTTTTATTAATTATTTTTCATTTTTTTAAATGACTAAATAGTTTAAATAAATTTTAACATAAATACGTAAAATAAAATTAATATATACGTTCAAAATAATAATAAAGTATAAATAATTAAGTTAAAATAAATGAAAAATATAACAAATAAAAAATACTATTTAAGATATTCAAATGACATTATTTATCAATGTTTATTTTATTTAAATAATAAAGAATTTGAAGATTTTATATATAAATTATCTTCAAATCACACTTTAAATATTGATTTTTTTATTGATTTTATTGAAAATTTTATAAAAATGAATATTCATTACTATCCAACACGAGAATTCATTGATTGGTTATTTAATAATTCTTTAGATGATATATATTTTATATGTAAAAAATATAAAAGGTTACCAATTTCATTATGTACAATAGACGAATTTACTGAAAAATTAAATTATGTTTTTCATCTTTATAATTTTGAATTTATAGAATCTAAAAATTCAGAATATTTAGTAGATTTTAGAGAGTTTTTAGTTAATAAAATAAATCCTTTTCATAATTTTTTAAATAATAAAGATACTAAAGCTTCTAATAATTTAGAATATAATAATAAAATTCATAAATATTTTACAATATCTGATTTATATAGTATTATAAAAGATTTAAAATTATTATTTATTTTTGATAAAGATATATATATTAATAATATTTCAGATGAATTTATCGATAACATTTATATCAATAAAGAATTTTTAGAGAACTTGAATTGGTTATTTACAAATAATCAAGTTATTGATATTAAACATTATATTTCAATTAATATTAATCCTAGTAAATTTAATGATTTAATTAATAAAACAAATATCAATCAAACTATTAATAATAATCAATCATCAAATATAAATTATCGTTCTTTTGATGAATCTTTTGAATATTTTTATAATTATTTTAATAATAAACATTGGATATATAAAATACAAGAATTATCAAAAAAATATCAATTAAAATTAAATCAAGATTTAAATTTTTATTTAACTTTTGTTATATGTGTTATAAATAATTATTCATTTAATCAGTTAAATATTTCATATTCTAATTATCAATCAAATGAATCAATTATTAATATAAAAATACCTTTTATACATGATTTATATAAATTTTATTGGGGTGATATTAATGATTATTCAATTTACATGAAAAAATATAAAAAATTAATTGAATATTTAAAAGATAATCATTTTGAAAATAAAATATTCATTAGTAAAAAATATCATTATTTACGTTTATTATCAAATTATGTTTATTTATTAAAAAATAACAAATAATAAATAATAAATAATAACAAATAAAAAATGATTATTTTTATATCTATTGTATAAATATTTAATATAAAATAATAATATATCATAATAAGTGATAAAATGTCCAGTTTGAAAATACCTTTTTCATCACAAGGTTCACCTTTGGACTTATTTTTACCAGTTATTAAATTATCAGAAAAAGGACCATTTTTTACAACCAGAATTGGTAAATATGATTTACTAAAAGAAGAATTAGATAAAGAAGATATGATTTTTTGGTGTGATATAATTAAAAAATATTTATATTATGGTGAATTGATTTGGAAAATTAATGATTCTTCACCAGAACAATCATATATTAAATGTAAAAGATATAATGATGATTTTAATATTATGGGATATATTAATTTACAGTCATTCCCTGAAGATTTATTCATGAATTTTGTTCATGAATTAAGAAGTAAAAAATCTATTTATTTGAAAATTAATGATTCTAATTATGAATTTTATACTTCTTAATTAGAATCTTTATTATAATTATTATTATTGTTATTGTTATTGTTATTTAATATTAATTTTTGTAAAAGTAAAAGTGATTCATTAAGTTCATTAGTTATTTCTTCAATACTTTTAGAATAATCTGGTTCTTTAATTAAAATTTCGAGAATTTTATTTATTTTTTCAGAATCTAAATCAGATTCTAAATCATAATTAGTATTTTCCATTTTTATTTATTTTAACAAACAAACATTTATAAATTGTATATTTTTATAAATAATATTATAAAAATTATTTTAAATACACACTAAAAATTAAACTAAAATTAAATTAGATATATATTTCAGAGTATTTTTTAAATTAAAAGGATTAAATCGGTTGTAAAATTCATTTAAATCTATATTAGGAAAATGTAAATTAAATAATTCAGGTTCTTTAGATAAAATAAACTCAGTATAATTAAAACCCATTTCTTTCATCACTCGATTTATTTTAATACCATTAAAATCAAAAAAGTTCTCTTCAAATACATTATATAAAGGATTCTCTCTATTTAATGAATACATCATATTTAAAAATAAATACATCAAATCACTTGAAAATTTATATTCATTATTCATAAAATGAATAAAATCAAACACATAATCTCCTCTTCCATTAATATTTTTATCTAATTCTAAATCAAATAATGTATTAGGAAAAACATGATTCTGTTTGAACTTAATATATGATAATCCAAAATCAATAATTTTAATATTTCCATTTTTGTCCAAAATAATATTATCTGGTTTTAAATCATTATGCATAAAATCTAATTTATTTTGCAAATATTCAATGGTATATATTATCTTCATTAATATATTTAAAATTGTATCTGGATTTTTCGTCCTATATAATATCTTTTTAAATTCTAATCCATCAATATTTTCCATTACCATACCAACAACCATTTTTTGTTCTTTTTTACAATAAATTACACCATTTTCAGTATAAGTTGTTAATATTTCGTCAACGGTATATAAAGTTCTAGATAAGAAAGGTACAATCGTATTATTAATATAATTATATATAATATATTGAATAAGAGCTTCATTATGATTATCAAAAGCTATACCTAAATCATCAATAAATACTTTAGGAAAGTCATTAATATTATATCTATCAATTTTACAAATTAATTTTTTATCAATAGATAAATGAATTCTTTCATAAGTTAATAATTTTTTAAAGTTTGTTTTAATATGTTTATATAATAAATCATCATTATTTTTAATTAATAATCGAATTAACATTTTCATAGATAATTCAATATGATTTAAAATTTCAAAGTATTCATCATTCTTTTCGTTGATTGATAATCGGTTTTCCTGAATTGATTTATCAATTCTTGGAAAAAAGTATTCATCTTCATCCACTTCTGATTTTTTTAATTCATTTCTATTCTCTAAAATATTTGATATTTCTGATAATTCATATGGATTAATTAAAAAATCAGCATATATTTTTTTATATCTCTTTTTCAAATCTTTATTAATCAAATAATTTATATATTTTTGATAAATTTTCCAATATTTATGAAAATCAGATGAATATATATTTGATGAATTTGTATCATATAAAAATTTCATATGATATCTATCAAATGTATCTTCAAAATTCATTTTTCAGTATTTTAGTACTTTAATATCAAAAGTTTTTTATTATTATTTATTATATTTTATTTATAATACTATAAATTTCAGTTTTTATTTTTATTTTTTACGTTACTATAAAATATTAATTAAATTTAAAATATTCCATTTTAGGCATTTTTTTGTATTGTATAAAAATATATAATTAATATATTATAAATTACATTAAATTATAACTAATATTCTAAAATATAAATTATAATATCTATTTAATTATAAAATTCTACAAGATGACAATCTTAACAATCTTAAAAATTAATTAACTAAATTATGGTTAATAAAAATATTAAAATGGTTAATAAAAATTCTATAATGAGGATTATCATAAATTTCTTCAAAATATTGAACTAAATCTTCATCCAATTTATATGTATAAATATTATATCCATACTTCTTGAAAATGAAAAAATCATAATCATAAAATTGATTTAAATCTCTTAAATTCTTTTTTTTACAAAAATCAAAAATTAATGTATAAAAAGATTGTTGTATATTCATTCTATCAAATCTAATATCAATATATGAATTTATACCAATATTATTACAAATCATCCAAATAGCTCTAATAATAACATTCTGTAAAAATTCAGAATAGTTATTTGAAGTCAAACTAATATCAGAAGATATTGATTTATTTTCATTATGTCTATAAATCATTTCATAAAAATAATCTCTGTGTTTACGTGTTATTACATTCTCTTTGCTGATAGGTATAGCTTTGTGTGGTTGCCAATAACTCATTGAATTATCATAAATAGGATTAGGAGAATAAGATTCTCTATCTCTACTTTTACTTTCAATTAAACTCATTTTACGTTAAATTTAAATTATTAAGTATCAACAACTTATTATATTGATAATTATATTAAAAAAATAGATTTTTATGTTATTTTAATCAAATTTTTATTCTAATAATTCAAAATCATAAAAAATATCATCATGGTTTTTACCATATAAATATAATTTAATAATATTATTTTTAACTAATTTATTGTATTTTTGAAGAATATCATTTTTTTTTAAATTATTTAAATAATAAATATAAAAATTATCTGATAAATAATAATAGTTATTATTATGGTCTAAAATAAAATATATTTCTTTCTTTTTTTCTATCTTTTTATTTATTTCTTTTATATTAATAACTTTTGTTTTTTTGGTTTTTTGAAAATAATAATAAATAGATAATAATATCATACAAAAAAATAATATAATTAAAAATATGATTAATATTAAATTATAATATTTCCTAAATATCAATATAATATTTATAGTCATATTAATCATTATAAATTATCTTCTAATTATAATTACATAATTATAATAAAATATATAAAAAATATAAAAATATGAATATAAAAATATAATTAAAAGAAAAAATTAGAACTTTCAATAAATTCTTCTAAAACTTTAATTAATTCTTTTTTATAATCTTGAATATCCACTTTAGAAAAAAATTCATGAAAAGGTGATATATGTGTAAAAATTAATTTATTTTTTTCATATCTTATTGATGATGAATAATGATTTTTGTGTAAAATATATTCATCTTCTAAACGTGCTTTTTTATTTTTTTTTATTTTATGTAAAAAATTAATAATATCATTTTTTAATGTTTTTCCACAATTTTGATGTTTTTCAATTTTATCATTATACATCTTTATTATAAATATAAACTCATAATTGTTTTCTAAATCATCTTTATTCTCTTCTCTATTATCATCTTTGTCACCAACATCATCATCATCTGATAATTCATTATCATCAATTGATTTTTTATCAAAAAAATTTAATTCAAGACATACATATTTTATATCTTTATTCTTTTCTTTGCGTTCTTTTTGTTCTTCATCTAAATATATTGAATAATCCATTTTTCAATATATGTTTATATTATATAATTATTATTAAACAATATTTTTTTAAATAAAATTAAACCATATTTATTCATTTTTATTTACTATAAATTTTTTTTTATTTTTTATCAAATAATCAAAAAATGTTAATAAATACATTGGTACACCAACAGGCCAAATTAATCCTGTTAAAAATCCATCAAATGTTCCATTTATTATATTATTAAATATATTATAATAAGGATTTTTTTTATTTAAATTAAATTCAAATATACCATCAATAAATCCAATTAATGTACCGGTATAAACACAACAATAAAAAAATTTATTATAATTTTTTGATATATTCTCCATTTTATTTTTAAGTTTTAAATATATTAAATTATTACTAAAATATAAATATTAAAAATATTTTAAGTCCTTTTTATACATCAATCAATAATGTACCATCAATATTATTTTCTCCATCTAAATTATCCTCATATAAACTCATATCTATTAATATACTATTGTCACTATTTGATACAAAGTTACTTCCAAAAAATATTCTAAATAATTCAATATTTTTATAAGTACTATTAAATGTATGTTTTATACTCGGATAAAATTTTAAACATTTTTTAAATATATCATTATCTTTATCATCTAATAAAGAACATAAATAATCTAAGTTATAATTTTCTAATATTTTATTCCTTATTATTATATTTTTATTATTGATATCATTATTACCTTCTCCATATAATATCTCTTTAATGTTATTACTATTTTTCATATAATTAAATTTATGTAAATATAATATTAATTTTATTTTTTTATTAGACCTTTTTTTAACTTCATCAATAATTAATTGATAATTTTCATTATCTTCATTCGTCCCTTCACCATTAATATTAAAAAAAATCATTTCAACATCTATATCTGATAATTCGTGTTTTATTTTATTTGGATTTATTATATTAATCTCTTTTTTTTCTAAACCATTCAATAAACCATAATATATTGGTAAAAAATAATTATAATTATATTCGTCACATATTTTATAATCTTTAATTACTATTGGTTCCTCATTATAATCATCTTTGTATCTTATTTTTCTCATTTGATTTAATTTATACAATAAATCTTTTTTAATATAACTTTTCATAAATTTATATACTATTTCATATTTATTTTTAAAATCATTTATCTCTATATTATTTAAACTACCATAAAATGAATACCTATAATTATCATATATGATGTGAAAAGATGGGTCTAATTTAAATATTTTTCTATTTTTTTTATCTATTATATAATAATCTTGTTCTGTATAATAATTATTATTTTCATTAAATTTTTTATTCAATTTTAATATTTCCCAATCTTTACTTAATTCATATAATTTAGGTAAATATTTATCAGATATCAAACTTTGATAAAATGCTTTATTATTTATTTTTTTATCTTTTGGTTTAACATCAAATTTAAATAAAGTTTTGAATTTAAATTTTCTATCAAATAATCTCCATATATTATCATTTTTCAATCTATATATTCCTTTTTTTATTATTTCATATTCATTATCATATTCTAACACATAAATATCATCAATTTTACTCTTTTCCAAAAAATCATCTACTGTTTCTATCATTTTTATTTTAAATTGATATAATAAAAGTTTTATTTAATTATTAATTTTTTTTTAAGTATTATTAAATATATTTTTTATAAAAAAATTAGACTTTGAATACGTTTTCCTTAAAAAGGAAAACAATTATCACTTAGCTCTAGGCGCTTCGCTTTGGAGCCATGAGTGATAAATTATAAATTAGGATTTTGTAGTTAATAGCATAAACACTAATTAATCTTCATTATCATCCATTTCAGAAGCTAATCTTTTTTTATTATTCTTTTTTGATGGTTTATTATCTTTAATTAAATCTTTATGAATATGATAATATTCAGATTCATTATTTAATGTTTCTTC
>JACCDO011183483.1_pt1 | contig 14646 bp, 13 predicted proteins | sample 7446101 | NCBI WGS metagenome assembly JACCDO01 (sample SAMN15323440, study PRJNA562643) | freshwater metagenome | isolation source: river surface water | place: USA:Blue River Watershed | collected 2017-08-16
AGAGATCGTTTGCGTCGCTCCTCCATTGATAGTATAAGTAAATGTATAGGGGGCATTTCCATCCGCACCGGTAAAAGTGAGTGTGGGTTGTGTTGCATTTACGCAAACAGCAGTAGTTCCATCAATAGTTGCTGAAGGCGTCGGAAAGATAGTAATGGTTGCTGTACCCGTTTGACTTTGGGCACATGCAGTAGAACTTCCATCTGTTACACTGATTAATTCATACACAAATACGCCAACGGCAGTTGTGGGCACTTGGACAGTTACGCTATTCCCTGTAGTTGTTGTTACCGTTTGCGTTGTACCTCCATTAATTTTATATGCAAATGTGTAAGGCGAAACCCCTGCAGCTCCCGTGAAGGTTATTGATGGAGGAGTTGAATTTAAGCAAACTGTATCTGTACCAGAAATAGTTGCAGTTGGTAATGGATTTACTGTTACTGTAGCTGCGCCTGTTGGTGAACCACTACATACAGTATTATTTATGTCGACAACACCCGTGAGGTTAAAAATAAATGTACCAGTTGACCCAGTAGGAACATCTACCGTTGCGACACTAGAGGGCGCTACAGAAGATACTGTCTGAGTTGAACCCCCATTTATATTGTAACTAAATGTATAAGGTGGTGTTCCAGCAGATCCTGTAAAAGTCACTTGAGGAGAAGGAGCATCCTTACACACATCTATGGTGCCAGAAATAGCAGCAGTTGGATTTGTATTAATAGTTACAACAGCAGAAGCCGGCTGATTTTGAGAACAAGCACCACTACTCGATTCTGAAACACTAATTAAATTATAACTAAACACACCTAGTACATTCGTTGGGGCTTGAAGCGTAACAGTATTGGAACTCGCAGTAGTGCTAATCGTTTGTGTAGCACCGCCATTGATGTTGTAAGAAAAAGTATAGGGAGGTGTTGCGCCAGCACCGGTAAATGTGACAGTAGGTTGTGGAGCGTTAATACAAGTAGTCGCGGTCCCACTTATAGTGGCCGTGGGTAATGGATTAATTGTAACATTTTGCGTAATCGTGTCAGAACGACACCCAATATCTGTAATTAAAGAATAAGTCACTGGGTAAGTGCCAGATGCAGGAAAAGCAAAAGTTGGATTAACCTGTGTTGAGTTGCCGAGTGTTCCAAAAGTCCAATTTACTGATGCTATTGCGCGCGTTCCAGTATTTGATGCATCCGTAAACTGTGTGTTATTATTAGCACAAGTTCCGGCAAACGTGAAACCAGCACTTGGGCGATTCATCACCTCTAAATCAAAATTAATTTCCTGCTCTCCCCCACAACCATCAGCAGTTGGGTTAGTTGCCAATACTTTGATTGGGTAAATTCCATTTGCTGTGATAGTGTACTGAGTGGGAAGTTTATATATGTACAACGTTCTGCCGTTGACTACAGTAGTTGCAGTAGGTGTTGGGTTTGTTAAACTAACATCAGCGATCCCCATTCCATTTAAGGCTGTTCCAAATACCCAACTGATAGTAGTGGGCTGGTAAGGAAACGTCATAGAGAAAAATAAAGGCGTCCCCACACAAGTAGCCGGAAAATTGACAGTAGCGTTAGGGGTCTCGATAGAAATATACTGATACAAATCTTTTACATTGGCACCAGCAGAGTATCCGTAGGATTCAGCATTTGCATAACCATAAGCCATTGCATTAAAACCAGAATCAGATTTTAATGTATGGAAGCCTTGTGTTACATTGGCTAAATAAGCATAGGAATAAGCCGGGTTTCGTGGATGCACAATCCAAGAACTAGCAGGAATAGTATTGTTATCAATACGAAATGAAGAAATACCGGTCCCACCGTTTGGAATAACTACATGAATATGATGTTGTGGTGGTGTTGCAACCAAATTAGAACTTACCAGTGTTACTTTGGAGATGGTTTGTTCCAGAGGATTTAGAACAATCATGTCAGGGTCATAAGGATTGACATTCCCATCACATCCTGCAGTAGTGAAAAATTGTGCTACGGATATTGGCTGATCAGCCGTGATTGAATTTGGAGTATTTCCAGAGAAATCATAGTAACGGCTATTGACAAAACTAGTAGGATTGACCAGGGTACCATTGACATACACATTAGTGGCAGGGTCTTTCTTAATAATGCGATAATAGTTTAAGGGACGGTTATAGCTCGGAACTGTCAAGTAATTTCTTCCCCATGAAGCAGCTGGATACAGTTGTTGATATAAGTTATCAGAACTATTGCTTCCGGCGTTGCAAGTAGCACCAATCTTCATTTTAGCAGCACCAGAAAAAACAGCAATCCTTTTACAGGCTGATGAACCAGTTGCAACTGACCTAATTTTTGTTCCCGTTAAATCGGTACCATAGTATAACCCCCCTGAGGGAGTGTTGTTATGTGTACCAAGCAATTGGTAGATCTGGCCTTTATTTAATAAGACTGTGTTGGTACTACCCGCGGCCCAACCATTAGTTGTTGGACCAGAAGGCGTAATCTCTACGGTGGTATTATCTTCTACAGCTATAATATCAATGTAAGAATTAGAATTGGTAGAATTAGAAACTTGCGTATAACTCATCGAGTAATACTCGTTACCGAGCACGTTAGTTGGCAAACATACAGTTGCACCACTAACAGCACTCTGGGTAATATATGAATACACGACAATATTCTTGTCTGCAGTAACATATACAGTCTTATTAGAAATTACACCTGCCGTATTCAAATAGTAGGTGTTTGGCACAACGTACTGAATTACCTGTCCTGCGTTAATTGTGCCGGTTTGTAGAGTGACGCCACCATAAATTTTAATTGTATAATTCGTAGTAACATCTGATGTTAAGTACAATGTCATCGACAAGCTGGCCCCACCATTGCCTACGTGATAAGAGTAAGGAATCCAAAACTCTTTCCCTTTATTAGAAAAATCTTGAGAATAGGAATGAAAAGAAAGAAAAAGGGGTAGAAAAATTGAAAGAAAAATCTTGTAAAAAACTCGATGCATATGCAGGATTAGTGTCAGAATTGACTAAGTTAACAATCCCTGCGGTAGATTTTTTATTTTAAACCAAAGTTTTTGAATAAAAAAAAGCACTACAAGAATCTGAATTTTAACGTTTTGTATTAAAAAAACTTGTGTAAGAAGGACAAAAAAGATATTAGTTTAATAAAATTCTCAACTTACGTAAACTAAAATATTAATAAACATTTACAAAACATTCATTAATAATAACTTAAAAAGGATGTCCTCCGCCGTCAATTTTCTTCTTACAGCTAATCGGCAATCTTTTATAGGCATCTGGATTAGCTAGAACATCGTCCGCATCAAAACCACAATTAGAAATTGCTGTTTTTATCTGCTCGATATCAATTCTATCCGTAATATATTTTGTCTTAGCCTCCCCTTTTCTGTAGTTAATTAAAAACTCTGACACCCCATCCAGTCTTTTTACTTGGTACTCCAATCGATTTTTACAGTTTATGCAAAGCGCTTGCGGAATTTTAACGGTTGCAGTTATAACCGGTTTTATCTGAGCGTTTACTAAAACGCCAAAATGGATGCAAAAGATTAAAATTAAAATTGAACGCATAAACTATTTATTGGGTGACCAATTTGCAGGATCTTTTCTCCATTGCTCCAATAATTCAGATTCTGCTTGACCTATTAAAGCATCTCTAAGCGCAAGTTGAATTAAAGTGGGATAGTCGGTTAAAGAGATGTATGGAAGCTTACGTTCTTCAAATTGCTCTTTTGCTTGTTTAAACCCATAATTAAAAATAGAAACCATACCAACCACTTCCAATCCTTTGGCCTGAAGTGCATCTACGGCTTGCAAACTACTCTTACCGGTTGAAACTAGATCTTCGATAACTAGTACCTTTTGCCCCTCTTTACATTCCCCCTCAATTTGATTACCCAAACCATGTTCTTTTGGCTTAGGTCTAACATAGATGAATGGAAGCTTTAACTGATCAGCAGCCATCGCACCCCAAGGTATTCCAGCTGTAGCGACGCCTGCTAATAATTCTGTGTTTTCAAATTGCTCGAAAATCACATTACATAACTCCGATTTAATAAAGTCTCTAACGTAAGGGAAAGAAAGAACTTTTCTATTGTCACAATAAATCGGACTTTTCCAACCACTAGCCCACGTATAGGGTTGTGTAGGATTTAATTGAACTGCTTTAACTTGTAAAAGTTTTTCAGCTATTATCACTGCATCTGACATCTAACAAAATTAGTAAAATCAAACACATGTCCATTATAATTCAGGCAGGAGGAGGTGTTATCAAGAATGAAAAAAACCAAGTTCTTTTAATCTATCGCAGAAAAAAATGGGATCTCCCTAAAGGTAAATTGGACCCAGGAGAAACGTTAGAAGAATGTGCTATTCGCGAGGTAAAGGAAGAAACTGGTTTGCAGTCGGTTGATTTAATTAAAAAACTGACAGTAACACAACATACCTATCTACAAGATTCTATTCAGTTCATAAAGGAAACACATTGGTATCACATGTCTGCAACAACGTCAGAAAACAAATTTCTTACCCCTCAACTAGAGGAGGAAATTGAAAAAATAGAATGGGTAGATGTTGGATTATTACCCACCTATTTAGAAAATAGCTATGACACAATCCGGCAAGTTCTATCGCTTTTGTAAAGATGCAGCAACAATAGCAGGCAAAAAAGGAGAAGCATCTCCCCCATTTCTAATAATATCACGCACAATAGTGGAGGCAACAGAAGTATACTTAGGTTCTCCTGTCAAAAAGATGGTTTCAATTGAAGCATCTAGCGTACGATTTGCATCAGCAATCGTCTTCTCATATTCAAAATCACTTACATAACGAATTCCACGTAATATAAATTTGGAGTCGATTTTTTTACAAAATTCAACAGTAAGCCCATCATAAATAGCACCTTCTACTCGTGATTCGTCTTTGTAAATTGCAGAAATCCATTCTAATCGCTGCTCTGGGGTGAACATGGGAGCCTTAGATGAATTCAAACCGATTCCGACAACAATCTTATCGAATAAAGGCAAGGCCCTGTTAATAATATCCACATGCCCCAATGTAAGTGGATCAAAGGTTCCGGGAAAAAGGCCGATGCGGTTCATAATTTAGATTTACTCTGCTAAAGTACGACCAGAGAGCAAATAAAGCACAGCCATTCTGACGGCAACTCCATTTTCAACTTGCTGAAGAATAATCGACTGATCACTATCCGCAACATCGCTATTAAGTTCAACCCCTCTGTTTATAGGCCCAGGATGCATAATAAGAATATGCTTTTTCAAGCTATCCAATAGTTCTTTACTGATTCCATAAGCAAGATTATATTCCCTTAGGGAGGAGAATAGTACCTGATTCTGTCTCTCTAATTGAATTCTTAATACATTCGCCACATCGCACCATTCAAGTGTTTCTCTGAGATTATAACTTACATGAACACCTAACGCCTCACTGATGTACTTTGGAATTAAAGTGGGTGGTCCACATACCAGTACTTCAGCACCCATCTTTTTCAAAAGATAAATATTGCTTTGTGCCACCCTGCTGTGGAGTATATCACCGATTAACGCTACTTTTCGTCCCTGTAATGTGCCTGTTTTTTCTTTTATAGAGAAGGCGTCCAGTAATGCTTGAGTGGGGTGTTCATTGATGCCATCACCAGCATTTATGATTGCAGCTGGAATATGATCAGCTAAAAAATGAGGTGCGCCACTAGCGCTATGTCGCATAACAACCATATCTACCTTCATCGATAAAATATTATTTACCGTGTCAAGAAGGGTCTCCCCTTTTGCCGCTGAAGAAGAGGATGCAGTAAAATTAATCGTATCAGCACTTAATCGCTTCTCTGCCAACTCAAATGAAATTCTGGTACGAGTCGAATTCTCGTAAAAAAGGTTTACGATTGTAACCTCACGAAGGGAGGGCACTTTTTTAACGGGTCGTTGTAAAACTTCTTTGAATTGTTCTGCCGTACTTAGAATGAGAGAAATATCTTGTGGGGTGAGATTTTTAATGCCCAGCAGATGTTTGGTGGATAGTTGCATTAAAAAACAAAATTAGGGTATTTTATTGATTTAACAGAATCACTTGAGGATCACCCGATTCTGTACTCATTAGTTTAATTTTCTCTGTCCGTTGGGTCGATATTTTTTTACCTGAAAAATCTGGTTGAATGGGAAATTGGCGGTGCTCGTTGCGATCAATGAGTACACATAATTCAACCCGTTCTGGTCGACCATAATCCAATAATGCATCTAAAGCCGCTTTAATTGTACGACCTGTAAATAAAACATCGTCCACCAAGATGACCGTTTTACCCTCAATGGAAAAAGGAAGATTCATTTTATCAGGAGTAACAATTTTATTTCTTACATCATCTCTGTAAAAAGTAATGTCTAATTGACCATGCAATACCTGGCTGGAAGAAATTTTAGAGGCAATGATATTGTGCAAAAAAGTTGAAACGACAGCGCCACCCTGTTGTATTCCTACTAACACGGTATTTTCAAAGCGAGGATGCTTCTGCAGTAATTGGTCTCCTAATTGCTGCAACATAGAATAAACCTCTGTTGGTTGAACTATAACTTTCACGTTTCGTTGATTTATTTTTCCAGCATAAAAGGATACGCAAAATCAGTAGGAGGATTAAAGGTCTCCTTTATTGTTCTTGCACTTAACCATCTATACAAATTAAGATGTGAACCGGCTTTATCATTGGTGCCAGAGGCTCTTGCTCCACCAAAAGGTTGCTGTCCAACTACAGCACCTGTGGGCTTGTCGTTGATATAAAAATTACCAGCAGCATTCTCTAATCTTTTGGTAGCTTCTTCAATAGCAGTGCGGTCTTGTGCAATAATTGATCCAGTTAATGCGTAGGGAGATGTTTTATCAACTAAATCCATCGCTCTTTCAAAATTATTAGCTGGATATACGTAAATGGTTAATACGGGACCAAAGATTTCCTCACACATGGTTTGTGATTGGGGGTTCTTTGTTTCAATGATGGTGGGTTGTATAAAGTATCCTTCCTTATCCTCGCACTTTCCTCCTACTAAGATTGTACACTTTGGATCTTTTTTGGCAGCGTCGATATAGCGTTTAATCGTGGTAAAACTTTTTTCGTCAATCACCGCATTTATGAAATTACTAAAATCCTCTACCGTACCCATTTTAAATTGTCGAACTCCAGCTATCAACTTCTTTTTTACTTCCTCTGCAATGTTTGAAGGGATATACGCTCGAGAGGCAGCTGAACACTTTTGACCCTGGAATTCAAATGCACCTCGCAATAGTGCAGTGACAAGCACATCAGGATCGGCAGATTTATGTGCCAACACAAAATCCTTTCCTCCAGTCTCTCCTACTATTCTCGGGTACGATTTATAGTTGGAGATATTACTGCCAATAGTGCTCCACATTGAATTAAAAACCTGTGTTGAACCTGTAAAATGAACCCCAGCAAAATCCTTATGTGCGAAACAAACGTTTCCAACTGCTGGACCATCCACGTATACTAAATTGATTACCCCATCAGGCAAACCCGCTTCTTTGAGTACACGCATAATTAATTGTGCAGAATAAATTTGTGTGTAAGCACATTTCCAAACCACTACATTTCCACATAACGCAGCAACAGTTGGGAGATTTCCACCGATGGATGTAAAATTAAAAGGAGTCACTGCTAATACAAAGCCTTCCAAAGGACGATAAGCTAAACGATTGTGCATACCAGGTCCGCTAATGGGTTGTTGCTTATAGATTTCCGATAAAAAATGAACATTAAAACGTAAAAAATCAATGAACTCACAGGCAGCATCTATCTCGGCTTGAAAAGCATTTTTACTTTGACCGAGCATCGTTGTCCCATTGATGTAAGGACGGTATTTCGTTGCAAGTAAATCAGCTGCTTTTAAAAATATATGTGCGCGATTTTCCCATGAGTAAGTGCTCCAGATATTTTTTGCCGCTAATGCAGCCTCAATAGCCATAGTCACATGCTTCTGCTCCCCCTTGTGGAAGTAGCCAAGCAAATGTTTTTTTTCATGCGGTGGACGAATTGCAACTTTATTTCCACTTCTTACTTCCTTAGAACCAATATACTGAGGAATGTCAGCCACTTGCGACTTTAATTCTTTCAATACTTCTTTCAACTTCTTTCGTTCAGTCGTTCCGGGTGCGTAACTCAGAACGGGCTCATTAGTTGGTAGTGGGTAAGAAAAAGTCCCTGTTGACATAAAAGAGGATTTGTATTAAAGGATTAAAGTTAGTAATTACTTTATGCTTGTTGCTGGTCTTTTTCACTCATTAAAAAAGCCTTGATAAAACCATCTAGCTCACCATCCATCACAGGCTGAACATTTCCCACTTCAAAATCAGTACGGTGATCTTTAATCATTTTATAAGGATGAAAAACATAGCTACGAATTTGACTACCCCACTCAATTTTCTTTTTGGTACTATTTACGGCATCTCTGACTTCATTCCTTTTGCGCAACTCCTCTTCGTATAAACGGCTTTTCAACATTGTCATCGCCTTTTCTCGATTACCTAACTGTGAGCGTTCGGTTTGACATACAACAACGATACCAGTAGGAATATGCGTCAACATCACTTTTGTTTCCACCTTGTTAACATTCTGGCCTCCAGCGCCACCACTTCTGGCTGTTTCCATTTTTACATCCGCATCTTTAATCTCAATATTAATCGTATCATCTACCAATGGATACACAAAAACCGAAGAAAATGAAGTGTGTCTTCTGGCATTACTGTCAAAAGGTGAGATACGCACTAATCGATGCACCCCACTTTCTGCTTTTAAAAATCCATATGCAAAAGGTCCTTCAAATTGCAACGTACAGGTTTTTATGCCTGCGCCATCACCCCAAACCCAATCAAGCTCAGTTACTTTCCACCCTTGCTTTTCTCCGTACATGCGATACATTCTGGCTAACATCTCAGCCCAATCTTGGCTTTCTGTTCCGCCGGCACCTGAATTGATTTGTAAAACAGCAGGCAATTCATCTTCGGGTTCATTAAGGGTTGCCTTAAATTCAGCATCATCTAGTAAGGAAAGCGCCGTATCATAGGCTTCTTGTGTTTCTGCCTCTGTAGCATCACTGCTTTTCCAAAACTCAAATAACACGGCAAAATCTTCTACTGATTGTTCTGAACTGACATACAGATTAACCCAATACTCATTGAGCTTGATATTTTTCATAATATCAGTAGCTCTTTTGTTATCGTCCCAAAATCCAGGGCTTAGGGATAATTGTTTGTCTTGTGCAATTTTCTGAAGTCGATTATCGACGTCAAAGAAACCTCCTTATCCCGACTATGCGGGACCGCATATCCTGTAATTTTTCAGCTGTCATAAGGCAAAAATAGCTTATTAATATTGAAAATGGATCGTAGTAGCACCATTCCCATAAAAGGGGTCAAATTGATCAGAGTAATTTCGGATAAAGGGTCTCCCTTTTAGCCATAGGTGGATTTCTTCTTTTAATTTGCCCTTACCAACCCCATGAATTACCGTTAAAGTTGGCTGATGATGTTGAATTGCTAATTCAATTTGTTTCTCAAATGCACTTAGCTGAATGGATAGAATTTCAAAATTTGAAAGGCCTTTCCAATCAGGGACAAGTTCCTCAATATGCAAGTCGATCACATGATAGAATGATTTTTCAAATAAGTTGGATTTTAAAGATTGAATGCTGTTTGCTTGTTTGAAATTCGGCTCATTCGGATCAAATAATTCAATACTCTTATGATCAGGAAATTGACTCATAATTGGATAGGAAAAACTAGCCTCTTTATTCTGCCTTAATTTTTCAAGATGCGTAAAGAGTTGCTTTGGTTTAATTCGAATAGTATGTGAGTAATGATCTAGTTTTCCCTTTACTTTTTCAACTAAAGAAAATTCAAAAAGAAAAAGCGGATTATCATTAAAAGATTCCATTAAAAAATCATGGAGATAGAAATCATGTCCTTTTTCAATTTTGCCAGTAAACTGCCACTCGACCTTCCCTAGTAAGCTGACTTTATAAGAAAACAGAAGAGAATGGGGTAATCCATTATGTAAGTAAAGTTTGAAAGATTCTACTAGCCATTCTTCATTGGAATCGACAACAACTGGCAGAAGTACAAAAGAAAGATTTCCTCCAACTACAGATCGATCAGGATTGTTTTTTTCTACTCGTAGATCCTCAAAACTACTTTTTATAGTTTTTTGCTTTTCCGAAGAAACCCTTTTTTGAGATGAGGAAAATCGATAATAGTACGGAAAATCAATTTGGTCTAGAAATACCGGAAACTGCACACCTTGCACGTCTACACATACCAATTCATTATCTAGAAATTCAATAATGGTCGCTTCCTCTTTGGAATGCAATAACAAAACTTTATCACCAATTTGGTATTTCAACTAGGTAATTTTAAAAAGCTACAGACCTGTAAGCCGGATTCTGTCGAGGGCCTTCATTTATCTGCCAAAAAAGTTGCCCCTTTTGGTCAAGCTGCCTACCCTGTAACCTGTCTTTTCAGAACTCGAACGTGCAGCTCTCAAAGGTTACTATACGTGGCATTTCAGCATGCAAGGTTTACCCGTCTTCTCTGTTACCAGGGAAGACCGTGGGCTCTTACCCCACGTTTTCATCCTCACCTTTATTGCTAAAGGCAGTTATTTTCTGTGGCACTTGCTGTCACCGGTTACCCGGCGCCCGGCTATTCACCGGTGCATCGCACTTTGCTGTCCGGACTTTCCTACTCCCAAAAGAGAGTCGAAGACCTGGTCTGTAGCCCAGCAAAGGTACAAAACCTATCACTTATTATCAGGAGAGCTTGAAGAGTCAACCTTCAACCCAATTTGTAAGTCACGTTGCAAAGTATCAATTGCTGTAATGATTTGCCTTACTTGAACATGAGGTAGCATACTTTGATCTAAAATTGACTTGATCTGCTCCATATTTTGCCAATGATAATTAGCTTGCTTTTCAGTCATTTTAAAAACAAAAAATCTTTCAGTAGAAAAACTAAGTAAGGTCAACACAAAAAGGAGAAAAAAAATTGTTTTCATTTTACATTTTTAATAAAGGTCATACCATCCTCTTCCATTATACCCCTGATGGCGCGACGTATCTGTATTGAATATTATTAAGCCGATAGTTGGCGAGGTAATTGCATCTCGCTCTGCAGTAGACATATTAGATGCCACTAACACGGGAGTTTTCCATTCTAATTGGGTTGGGTTAGATTGACTCGCGCTTAAATACTGACCAGCTGATGGAGTGATAGATGGAAGAGTCAATTGAATTGAATAGGACTGTGGTTGCGCTTTAAGTGAGGTGTAATTCTCCCCGAACGAACTTGGCTCCATCAAACGAAGTTCAGCTGCATTATTATCAATATTACCCAGTTCTAAATGTCCTGAAAATCTACTTATTGACTTGGAGCGAGAATAAAGTGCATAACGGTTTGTGCCCACATCGATACTTTCATCAAGATAAATTCCATAGGAGTAATCGATAGTTCCTGAATTTCTCCAAAAATGGGTCCCGTTAGTAGTGGAAATCAAACCCTTCCCCACTGATATACCATAAACGGCCCCAATAGAAGAACTCGGATTACTGTTATATACACTTACCGTGAGACCAAATAACGTATCGACTCTCCCTCCTCTATTATTCCACGCTTCAATTGACTGTGCGTGTAATTTATTGATGGTACCCGTGGATCCATTTTCAACTCCGCTTACTCCGCCGTATGCATTTTGAATAATCCCAGTGTTTCTGTTTGTGACAACATTATAGGACCCCCATGCACTAATCATACTGCCTGTTCCTGCATGAACAGACCATGCCTGCATGGCACGCATTTGCCCTAAAGGTTGCGTATTGGAAGGATCAGATAGTGCAAAAAATGCTCCGCCCATTAACCGATTATCAAACTTTCCTGTTCCAATCACTTGACCAAGTACCGCAATAGTACGTGGCGTTGCTGAAGAAGATGTTACAACATTTTTTTGTACTCCCACCGTAGGAAAATAATTAATACCATCTGCTACCATATTAGCTGGTGTTAATTGATCTCCCACAGCAATGGAACCATTTATATCTGCATGACCATTAACCTCTAATGGAAACTGTGGGTTAGAGGTGCCCAAGCCGAAAAAACCAGTTTTAGTTAACCGCGATCTTTCTTGTGCATTCGTCACAAAAACTAAATCCTGATTTGAGGTTGTACCCAATCGTGCCCCTGCGGTACCATCCCAAGCATCTGTAGTGTTATTTCCGTAAATAGTCCAACCCTCTTGCGTGGTAAGAACAGAACTCCAAGTTAATTGATTGACCCCATTTTGCTGGGACTGTACTGCTATTACTTGACCTGGAGTTCCTAATTGTGGGGGAAGCGATAGCGTGTAATCCGTTTGTGGGTTGGCCAACGATGAAATGCTAATTGAACGATTATTAGCAGGAGACACCAACCGTATAGACTTTTGGATGGAAGGTCGCACTTGTCCTTTCAAAGAATTGGCTATTAGTAAGCTACTAATTAAAACAGTTAACTGGAAATTGATGCAAATTTTCATTAAATCAGCTTAATGATTATTCTAAAATTGACCAGTTAACAGATCCGGTAAATGGAGATGAGAAATAGATGGTGAATCTTCCTGCACCTGTGTTTCGGGAAATATAATAAGATGGTATGGGCATATCAGCAGCCGCCCCTTCTAACGTTAATGTGATAGCATCATTTGTATCCAATGAAATAGCTGTACCCTGTCCATTAGTTGGCGTTATTTCAACAGACTCAACCGCAGTGCTATAAGTATTAAATCCTTTTGCTTTTGTAAGGTGATATCCATTATAAGTTAATACTGCCTCAATTGAAGCATGCTTTAAAAGACCGGTATTATTTGCCAAAATAATACGATCAAAGCCTGAAGGTATTATTGAAGGCGTTGTTCCTGCAATAGTTGAAAAACTCACATCACCTGTGACACTTAACGTGTTTGCCACCGATGTAGCTCCAGCAACATCTACCGTTCCTCCAATTGTTGAATTTCCTGTTACTTTAAAAGTGCCACCAACCTCTAATGTACTCGTTGCATTTAAGGAGGAACCAACTCCTATTTTTCCATCAGCATTGACTCGCATTCGCTCCGTGTTCCCTGTTAAAAACTTTATGGGTTGCGCTGTAGTATGTGTTGTTGCGATAACCAAAGGCTGCGCACTGGTCGTTCCAATAAATTGCTGCCCAGCTCCAGTACCCGCTGTTGTGATAGTATTTCCATCTAGCGACCACGCTGTAGTAGTAATTGCCGTAGAAAGCGATTGCCACTCCATTGCGCTAGTTGAACCATTTACAGATGAAATTTTTAAAATACTATTTACAGCAGGAATTGAAGATGGAAGGGAAATGGTATATGTACTTGTTCCCTCAGCTGCTCGTAAAGCCAAAAATCCTGTGCCAGCTTGACTAGGGTTTACAAGACGCAATTCTCTTTGAATAGTTGGACGAATTTGAGCATCCCCTTTCGTTGTAATTAAAAAAAGAAGCAAAAAAACAAAATGACCAAGGTTGATTTTTTTCATAGATATTAGTTTTAAATAGTAAATAATTCAATCAATTATCATCCAGCTTAAAAATCCACTATAGGGAGCTGTGAAATAAATTAGAATACGATTCTTAATAAGATCGCGTTGTATGTAGTAGCTTGGAGTAGCAAGCGGGAATTTATCCGTTTCTAACACAATGGATATTCCATCGTCCATCTCAATCGGCTCATTTAAGACGATTTCAAAAGAATCTAGAGCTTGCAATAATGAACTCCTACCTTTCAATTTCATGCCAATGCCGTTATTTCCTTGCAACGCATACATCGCATAGGGCACCATTCCAAATGGAGCAGTCCCCAATTCAATCCAATTATCTTGGTAATTCCATCCCACAACTGGAGGAATAGGCGGTATTGAAATTTTTAATTGAAATAGTAGGTTCAATTTATTAAAAGGCACTTTTAGCAAATCCCTTTCAACTCCACCGCGATAACGCCCATTGCCTATTGAAATTTGAAAAATACCCCAATCATCTGTTTGCGATTCAAATTCTTCTGAAAAAACGAGTTGAGAATCTCTACTAGAGAGCAAATTAGATTGTATAAAAATTAATTGATTTTTAACTGGGTGATTAAACCGATCTCTAGCCATTGCCTGAAAAGGCATTCCATGCAAAGAGAATTGAGCATTACAATGAAAAGCCCACCCTATACCAACATGTAACAATAGCAAAATAGAGTGTATTATACTATTGTTCATTTTGTAATTTTTACAAACCTTTTAAAACCTGAAACCCCATCCCCAGATACTACTACGAAATAAATACCCGATAAAAAATAATTGACTGGCAGTGCCACCCCTTGTTGTAAATCATATAGTCGATACTTTTCCCGAAATATTAACCTCCCAATTTCATCCGTAATGGTCAAAGAAATAACTCTATGTAGATCTGTGTATACAATTGCTTTTATTGTAGCTACGATACTTGCCGGGTTAGGATATAAGTGAAGTTGGAGCTGGATTTTATCACTTGTTTGTACACACGGGTAAGTGAAAGTTCCCCCTGCGGAATATTTCTTCCAGATTCTTAAT
>JACCDO010334260.1_pt1 | contig 14644 bp, 27 predicted proteins | sample 7446101 | NCBI WGS metagenome assembly JACCDO01 (sample SAMN15323440, study PRJNA562643) | freshwater metagenome | isolation source: river surface water | place: USA:Blue River Watershed | collected 2017-08-16
AGGATAAACTGGTTACGAATCCAGTGCAAGCATTTGGTTCTTGCCGCTCGACGCCATGCGCCCTTCTTTCACCCGTTAGCTACTTCAACATGCTTGCGCAGAGGTCAAGGCGCAACGCCGCCTTCTAGCTGCTCTATTCGAACAGCAGCTTCTTCTAACAAATCTGCAATACGGTCTGGGGCACCTTCTTGCACTGACTTGCGATCTTTAATCTGCCTGCGGATCTCTGCCCGCTTACGCAGTCTAAACACCAGGCTCTGTTCTGAAACAGGCAAATGACTTTCATCTTTCATGCCAACTGCTCCCGAACCCAAGCAAGACGAGCTTGCTCGTCCATAGCAGTATATTCCACAATGTTGGCACGAATAGCATCCACAAGTGGATAGTACTCTTCATCGAGATTGTGCTTGATGTCTTTGTTCAAGTCTACCAACTTGTCTGTGCGTGGATTGCGAGCGACCCACTTTGAAGTCAAGTAGTATGGTGACTTGATCTTGGCACTTACACCATCTTCTGTATAGAACACAAACCCTTCGTGGCGCACGTTCTTAGTCTGTTCAACCAAGTTGCCCACAGTGGTCCGGTAAACTTCTGGCACGAAGCAGTTAAACTCCTTGCTCATGATTTCCAGCACTGTAGGATTGTGTCCCACTTTCGAGCCCCACGAGTTTTCACGATAGCCTAGCACATACATGCCTACTTTTTCTGGGATGATGTGTGGATCGTTAGGGTGAACACACTCAAACATCACAGTCAAATCACGCATGTCGTCTGCGGCAAAGGCCATTTGCCAGTCTGCCCAGCACATGTGCTTGAGCATCATTTCTTTGGCCATAGCAACAAAGTCGCTGTCGGTAGATCCAGTAGTAGATACTAACACATCGCCGTTATACCAAGTGGCAGATACCATAAAGCCGTTGACTTTGCGATATGCTGTGATATACGTGTCGTTGGCCAGAACCGGTGCTTCCTTTTCAATGCCATAGTTATAGATCTTTGTAAACGGATACGCTACAAGATTGAAGTCAGCATCTACGATAGTCCCACGGCATTCGGCAATGTATTCGTTCCACAGGTTGTCGTAGAACACTTTCTTCTTGTACTTTAGCACATAGATACCCGGGCCAGCGTCCTTCATGTTCACTAGGCCCGAGGTTTCTACATACTCCTTTAACTTATCTTTAAACATTTTCAAACTTCTTCTTTAAACGCATAAACTCAGCACGTTCTTTAGCTTCCTTCAAAGCCTTAGCGTCTTTAGCCTTGGCCTTTACTTTCTTTTCTTCAGCCAAACGCTTGTCGTATTCCTTGTCTGTCTCCAAACGGCGTTCGTACATGTACAGCTCTTTGCCGCCATCATAGCCGTAGCTTTGAATGTCAAAGTACACATCACGGTCGCCGTAGTATGCACGAACTTCCTGCATACGCTGAATCACTTGCTCGGGAGTCTTGCTATCCAAAATGTCGTAAAACGATTCGGACCCAAGACTCTCACATACAATTTTACGCTTGCTCATATTACACCTCAATGTACTTTCTAGCTTCTGCCATTAAACCGGCATCGCCTTTAGTCATTACAGCCAACAACATTCTCTTTTCTTCTAAGTAGGTCTTGGCAAACTCAGGGTCGTGTTGCACGATGCTCTTGCTGTTGGAGATCAAATCTGCCAACTTAACAGTCTGCGCCTCAGCAGGTGCTTCGGCAGTATGAGCACGATCCATGGCCTTGCGATGGGCTCTGTTACCATCTTCGGGCTTTGACACATCCGTTAACCAACCAACCAATACTGCAACTTCGGGACCAAAGTTCATGTGAATGTCGTTGTATGTAACACCAGTGTCTTCCACTGTATCGTGTAACCAAGCAGCCGCAACCATCTCGGGTGTTGATCCCGGGACCTCTGCTACAATTCTAGCAACTTCTGCAGGGTGAACAAAGTAAGGTTCGTTTGTGTACTTGCGCCTCTGACCCACAGCAGAGTGAGCAGCAATTGCAAATACCTGTGCCTTATGCACTAAGTCCATTCCTGTTAACTCCATTGTGAATCCTTCCATGAGTAACTCCTTAATCCATAAACCAAACTTGACCGTCTACTACTTCTATTTCGCCGGAAAAGTCGCCTTGGTATTCGCCACCGTTCTGGGACACCATTATTTCAGATTCCCCATCTAACTGCAACAGCAATTCTATCAATTCACGCACTAACATGTTGACTCCTTATTTCTTACTATACCTATATTATAGCATTTTGGGAATTTTTGGGCAACCAAAAAAAGTAGTACCTAAGTACTACTTTTTAGTGATGTGCGCGGATCTCTCCCTTTAGTGCATCTGCTATCATAGCGTCTAGGCTACTGACCACTTGTCCGGTAGCGTCAAATGCTACATCACGAGCACGATACTTTTCCATGCCAGTTTTTGCTCCATGCACATGACCGTAGAAATGTACAGCGCCACGATGCATTTGGTCCCACTCCCAGATAGGATAATGCAACATAATCACAATTTGACCATCGTGATTATAACGCAGGTACTGATGCACTTCTTTAAACTCTGCACGGAATGCAGGGTCGTTTAACAACTTGCGATCGTGGTTGCCTTCAATCAAGATCTTGCTACCATTCAGACGACGCAGAATAGCAATAGCATCTTTGCTAGGTAAGAAAGCAAAGTCTCCTAGGATGAATGTTTCGTCATCTTGAGACACGCTTGCATTCCACTCTGCAATCATCTTTTCACGCATGTCCTCTACATCCTTGAAGCCTGCCCGTGTCACAGGGCAGAACTTCATGATGTTTGCGTGACCAAAGTGTAGGTCACTGGTAATCCACTTTTTCATTATACTCTCCAAATTTCTGAGAAGCCTTCATCTTCTGTGGGCATCTCAAAATGTTTAATCATTCCTTGCATTATGTTCCAAGGAATATTTTTACCTGGGCGACTGTTTAGTCGACGATCTAGTTCCTCTGGTTCGGGGGTAGTAAATACCACAGCGATATGTTCGTAGTTGGGCAACATGTTGAACTTTCGCTTGCGACTTTTAACTGTAGTTGAAGTCTGATCCCAAATCACATCTAAATTGTTTTCTCGGCAATACACAACCTGGTCCGACATTAGTTTAACAGCAGTAGGCATGTATTCATCAAAAACTTCGCTATAGGTCTTGCCTTGCGTGTGGGCATAAGCTTCAACTAAGTTGTCTGTACTAACTACAAACATACCCAAGGCCCAAGTCTGCTCCTTGATCCAAGTGCTTTTACCTGCACCCGGAACCCCAACTAATTGATAACAACGTGGCATTAAATATCTCCTTCTCGGGACTTGGGAATCACAAAGCCCCAGTCCGTAGTCTCACCATTGATGGTGTGCTTTTCATCTTCGTCGTAAGTCCAGCCCAGGGCCTTCATCATGCTATGCTTGACCAGCAAGTTGGGACTGCGAAATGCTTCAGTATCACGAAAGCCCATCATTACGCCAACTTCAGCTACAGCACCGCTACGACATACACCAGCATGACAGTGAACAATCACGTTCATGCGTTGCTCCATTGCATGTTGCAACAGTCGAACCAGCTCGTTGGCCTGTTCTTGTGTGATAGCAAACTCGCTCATGTTAAACCACTCTCCGTTGCCATTGTTAGTTAAACCATCTCGCTCAATGTCAAGGAACTCAAACTGATGTGTTTCACGGAACTGATACTTTGGCACAGGAAACTCATGTGCAGGATCCACAATCTGGATCAGCATGGCGTTGATGCCAGGATCAATATGAAACCCTTGGCGTATATCGCTCATGCTAACGTTTTGAATCCACATAGAGAATCTCCTTTAATGCGTTATTATAGCACTAAAGGAGATTTTGGTCAACTAACGTATGTAGTTAAAAAGTATTACGATTTTTTCGACTGCGTTGTGGAGCTTGATCGTGATTGATTTTAAGGTAATCACGACCGACAAGACCTTGTTCGATTTCAACTTGCGCAGTAACTAAATTACCATACCGTGGTTCGATACGAGCAGCGGCACCTCGACTTAGTTCACGCACCCTCTGTGCTCCTATCAATACCAAATCATATCTGTTGCCCACTGCTTCAACAGCAGCTTGGCTGGTAAGTCCAGCGTGTGGGTCTTTGAGTTTTTTCATTCTAAATCTTTCTCTAGTCCGTTACTATGTTGATCACGTTGCTGTTCTAAATTTTGAAACAATCTTCGCTCTTGTGTGGTTAATCTTTCAGACTTATACCAACCGTTGCGTCTGGGATTTCCGCACAGACAGCACCCAGGTTGTCCACAATCCATAGCATGATGTTTGGCCATACGATGCGGTTCTTTGATTGCTCGATCACGCATGGTTAATCCGTGTTGTTTGGCAATCTTTACTTGACGTGCAACTGCAATGTCGTCTTTGTGGCGTCGACGACTGTTTTTAAATTTAGCAAAATCATTGGCCATTATCCACCTCTGCTGGCTGCTCTGCGTTGCGGCGGCCCTTTTGGAGCATTGCCTGCTCCGGGCTTTTTAGAATTTGCGTTTGCCTTTTTGGCATCTGGATGATCTACAGCATGTTTCTTCGCCATCGCATCCTTTAGTGTTTCTGCTAGGGTTTTGTTAGTGCTCATACAGTATTTAAACAGGGCAGAACTTATTGTAAAAGATCTACCCTGTTTTGTCAAGCAATCTGGTTACTCAAGCGCCTATGCTGATGCTGCCAATCACAATTACAGCCAATGCAAACACTATGAACACAAATATTCCGTCATTGGCTTTTTTCAAATCTGTAACTGAAGGATCAACTGCAACTCTTTTGCGTTGACGATTTTTCATCAAGGTTTGAATCAATACTGGTTTCATGTTGTGCTCCTTATACGTGCTCTGTAGTACTGCTTGGCAGTCAAGATCAATGCGCCTGCCCAAGGCAATATGTTTTCATAGAAGTCATGCATGGGGTCAAGATGGTTATCAATAAATGGTTCATGCACAATCATTTTGATTGCTACTACATACAGGACAAATGCTCCAACGAAAACACTGTCAGGATACCGATCTAAGAGTTTGGATACCATTGTACTACCAAACAAGATGATAGGCACACTGACCAGCAGACCGAATATAATCAGCCACCAGTTGCCGCCTGCGGCACCTGCAATGGCCAGCGCATTGTCTAGTCCCATCACAGCGTCGGCCCATACAATGGTTGCCATGGCGCCCCAAAAGGTAGCGGCCGTTTTTACATTACTATGATCTTGATTGTTCGACGTTAACTTCCAGGCAATGTAGATCAGCGCAACACCGCCTACGAGTCGAAGTCCTGGAATCATCAGTAGGTAAGTGAGCACAGCCACACAGGCAAAGCGAACTGCTACCGCGCCAAACGTGCCCCATACCATAGCACGTTTACGCAAGTGCTCTGGCAGTTGTCTAGAAGCCATGGCGATAACTAGTGCGTTTTCTCCACCCAACACTACATCAATTAATATAATAGCACCCAGTGCCCAAATAAGTTCTAACATTTAGTATCTCCCTGATGCCAATACAATTTGACAAATGTGTTCCAACCGTTCAATATGCTCAAACGCACGCCATGGGCTGGTATCAATTGCAACTACTCCGTGGCCTTTGATTCCCACGATGTCGTATGCAATGTTTCCGTAGTCGTCTAACTGTAAGTTTTCATGGCAGCGATCGGCAAGTTCTTGACTGATAGGAGGCACATCTCCTACGTTGGGTGCTACACTAGTATAACGGCTCAGTTCTGGGAAGCTGTCAGCCAGTGTGCTCAATTCAATGCCGCGATGCATAGCAGCCACACAATAAGTAGGATGTAAATGAACTACTACTCGCACATCGTTGCTGTGCTGACCCATTGCTCGTTGTAATCCGAAGTGTAGTGGGATCTCTCCACTGGGTTTTAGATTAGCACTGATGTCTGTATAGTGTTCTTCTTGCCACAGCAAGCCGTGTATGCTGATCTTCTTGAACTGATCAGGTTGTAATGTTTGCTTACGGACGCCACTGGGTGTGATATAAAAGTGATCCCGGTCGTGATGACGAATTGATACATTGCCATCACGACTGGTGATCCAGTTGCGTCTATATGCTTCAACCAGTGTGTCGCAAATAGTTTCTAACATATTAGCTATTTAACACACGTGCCACTGAGGTGATTACTGAGGCAATACGACCGATGTCACGAAGTTGTTCTACTGTGTAGCCTTCCTTCTTCAATGTATCATAGTGTGCCTTAACACAGAAATGACACTTGCCAACAATACTTGCGGCAAGACTGTATGCTTCAAATCGAGCCTTTGTAGTTCCGCCATGACTTGCGATAGCATTCATGCGTAACTGTGCCGGCAATCCCTTGAGCTGTTCGTCATCTGCCATTTCGACAAATGGATACCAACTATTGTTTTGGGCCATAATTGCTGCGGCTGTTAGTGCAGGTTCGTAAGTGATACCTTCTGAACCAATCATAGTTTGTAACCAGCTTACTAATTTACCATTGCCTGTGGCAAATGCGGCCGCTAAAGCACAAAGGATAGCTTCTTCTTTGTCCAATGTGCTTCGCTTTAGAACTGCGTCCAGATTTAGCTTTGTATCCTTGGCATAGTCTGGAATTGCAGCCTTTAGCTGGTCAACGACATTGTCAACCATCTGATCCATTATAGAGTCTCCCCACCAACTGTGCGGTTACAAGCGCAGAGTTCGCCAGTCTGCAATGCGTCAAGCACACGCAGGGTTTCTTCTGGGCTACGACCAACGTTCAAGTTGTTGACAGTAACGTGCTGGATAACATTGTCTGGATCAACAATAAATGTAGCACGAAGGGCAGCACCAGCAGGTTGGAAGAACACGCCCAGCTGTTCGGCCAAACCTAGTTCGCCGCGCTGTGTGTCAGCAAATTGAGTGTGGGTAATCTTTTGCAGATCTGCGTGAGCCTTTTGCCAGGCCACTTTGCAGAACTCGTTGTCTGTAGAACCAGTTAATAGAACAGCGTCGCGGTCAGCAAAATCGCCAGCCAGCTTGTCATACGCAACAATCTCAGTAGGACATACGAAAGTAAAGTCCTTGGGATAGAATACAATAACTTTCCATTTGCCAGCAAAGCTGTTTTCGTCAATGTCAAAAAATGCATCATCGGGTTGTCCTGGTTTAACGCCGGTCACCACAAAGTGGTCAAGTTTATTACCTACAGTTTTCATTGTTTTCTCCTATTAGTGTGAAATGAAAGTGATTCAGTGTTTTGCACTGTATGTGTATTGTAATAGTATATATCAATGAAATCAATGATTTTTTTAGATTTTGCCAATAATTATTTCTATGTCGATCATTAAAAAAACCAATGCAATCACTGCATTGGTTTTAAGATGTGTTGCCAGCGAGTTTGGATTATTGTGGTTCGATTGCGCAGCTGATCACGTTGTAGTTAGCAAGTATGTATGCAATCCATTGTTCTGCTGCTTCTTGGGTGGGCCATTCCCGATATCCAATCACCAAACTACCGTCCGGATTAAGACCAGAATTCAAATTATCGGGCTGTTCTGGGGCCAAAGTTGCAGCCATAGCTGACAGTGCAGCTCGCTGTTCATCGTTTGGGTTTTCACCAGCGTCTTGTGGCCAAATGGTTTTAGTGGTTACCATAAAAATCTCCTAATAACACTATTTATTACTGAGTTTAAATAACATAGTTTTCTAAAATCCATCTGTATATCGGGGCGTAAAACATCAAGGATTGTTTGCCGTCATACACAAGATACTGCGATACTGGGTGGCTTTGCCCTGAGCAAAGTACATAATTGCTGTGAGCCATCAACATTGATGTAACATCAACGTCGTCAATTTTCATACTGTGTATTTTTATCACTGGATTTATTTCGTCGGACCAGTCCGGTCTGAATACGTCTAACCCTGCAACAGATATTGTTAGGCAATGAGGAGTGTGTTGATTTTCGTTTGCCAACGAGAATTCTAAAGCAATGACTCCAGCATCAACAGTGTTTTCATAAATCACAGTGTCGTCTATTGTGACTCTGACTTGTGTGTTGTTGATAAACTGGCAGTGCCAATCGCCTTGATTAGATAAACAACCGGCTTCTAGTTCTAATTGAATAGTTACCGCAGGTGTAGCAGCAATTGGTTTGCCTTTGAGTATAGGCTTTAAAAATTCAGGGTCTAAAAAATCCATTTTAAAAGTTTAAAAGATAATCTAAAGAAGATCCGTATTTGTCGTTGAATTCACTGAAACTAAACAGCGGCAAATTTTTTGTACGTATCATTGTACCGTCCTCAAGAATTGCAACCCATCGTTGGTCTAGCAGATTTAATTTTTTGATTCGATAAAACGAAACCTGTATGCTGTTTATTTTACTGTAGTTCTCAAGATAGTCAACGTTGTTGTCAAAAGCATGTATGTATCGTCGTAGAAATTTTTTGTATGTATTGTAATCATTGGGATCGTCAAAACTAATCATCGGGTCTTGTTGCATAAAACCTTCAAATTCTTTGCAATCATAGAACGCTAAAAATTTGTCTAAGTTTACATGATCACCGTCAGAAATAAAAGCCGAATCATTTGGCGCATAATATTGACTTTTACAACAACAATAAAACCACCATCTGGCTTCAAACAGTGTGTTGATTGGTCGCTGGGATAACTGAAAAAATTCAGAACTAAATTCTATTAGACTTTCACTGGCACCTTGTTGCAACCAATAATCCTGCCAAGGTTTTAGTAAGTTATCCTTGGCCTGATCAAAGAAACTACTGTCCAAGCTTGCAGTAAATTCGTCGCCTCCGTGGCCAGTTACTACTATACCAGGAAAACGGTGTGTTAGATAAACCTCCCCGCTGACATCTAGTTTTTCTAACTGTGGATATCGGGCAGTAATGAAATCAAAAAAATCTTTGTTTTCATACAGACTAAAAGGTGTATAGATTAGCTGTAGTTGATCTAAATTATCTGTGTGCTGTAAAAAAGCTGATACCATGGCAGTGGAATCCATTCCTCCACTCCAAAATAGATGTACTGGTTGTTGTTTTGCAACTATCTCTTTAACACGATCGTGCATTACTTGGTCTAGAGTAGTAGCAACATTGAACGGGGTCCACGGACGAATAATTTTATATTTGTAAGCACCTTGTATATTACCAGTCCTGTCAATTGGATCACCGTGCGGTGATGTTGAAAACAATGCATTGATGTCTATCAGTTTATTGTATCGATCGAATCCATGCACTTGAGATAAAGCGCCTACAGAATCGTAACTAGCACCTTTCCAGGACAATAGCTTTTTAAAAAACTGAGAATTGGTTGCTACTAACAAAGGGTTATTCATTTAGGCACTTCTGTTGGCAACTGTTTCTATTTCATATTTGATAGCAGTAGCAACTGAATCAATATCGCTGGGATCATCAGTTTTAAAATTTCTAATTTTTTCTACAATTTGAGACTCGTAGTGTGATAACTGCTGTATCATACGCAGTCGTCTTTTGAAAATAGTATCGTCAGACAAATTATCTACAAGCTCGTCAAATAATATTTTTTTCTTGTTGTTGACTAAGTCTAGCAATTTTCTTAACAATAAAGTTCTATTGAGTTTGTAATTCATTTGATGCCCGGGCAGGTGGCTAATATTTATAGTCCAAACATTCTAGAGCAGTCAATAAAAAACCTCGGGGTATTAGCCCGAGGTTACTGTGCTGTCAGCAGTTCTTGTTATACCAAGCCTTCAGACTGAAGTGTTTTTACTGTGTCTGCAGCCAAAGAAATTTCGGTGCGTACATTGGCTTCAAGCACTGCGTCTTGCAGAGTTTGCTTCTGCTTCTTCAGGTTGGATACAACAGACTTAAAGCCTGCAATGTCTTCAGCAGTGAACACACTAGAGTCCACTGTGTCACCGTAGCCATAGATACTAGCCCGGCTGTTGGTGTCACGAGCCTTCAACTTCTCGACCTTGCCTGCAACCACAGCAGGAGCTTCTCGGGTCTCAAGACCTACAAAAGCAGAATACAACTGGATCTGCTTTTCAATACGAGCCACTTCGGTGAGCTTTTCGTCCACGCCAGCGGCAGCGTTTGCTTTGCCAACTGCGGTACGAATATTGTACAACACATTGGTCAAAGAGACCTTGCGGTCTAGGTTTGTTTTTGCCTCAGCGGCACTGACAGAGATCACGCCCTCTGGGTCCTGGAACTCGTTCAAACTTACTTTGGTCTTTACATCAATGTGGCGCAAGGCCTCATTGATAGAGTTTTGGAGAGCATTTGCTTTTCTAAGAGTGATATTCATTGGGTTGCCTTTCAATTATTATAAGGGGTGGTAAGATAAAAAGTCAAGTGACAGACAGGACAAATGACATAGGTATAATCCTCATCGGAAAACCATGACAAGAAACACTGGACAAAACACAGAGGCCTACATATTCCCAATTAGCAAGACACAAATCTGTCATCCAATCAAGGGGTTTCGGTACACGTAAGCGCGATTAGCTTTCAAGGCTAATTGTTCCATGTTGATGCATAGTTTGGCATGAAGCCAGAAACTATACGGCGTCTATCCTCATCTACCTTCTATCTTACCAAAAACATATTATACAATGCCCGTCAACAAATGTCAACGGGCATTTGCTCTTTTCTATGCTGCACGTAAACCTTTGAATCGGTCTGCGGCATAGCTTGCGGCAAAAGCATGTGGCTTAACGAATGGGATAACGTTGCACACACCTTTGATGTAGCCCACGGCCTGGCTAATAACACAGCTTGAGCCGTAGTGTTCGTCTGGATTGATGTCCAAGTGAACTTCAACTTGACGGCCTTCTAAGACTTCTGCCAATTGCAAGTACAATTCAGAAACCTTGTAAACTTCAGTCATTAAACGCATAGCAGGCTTGTTGGGCTTGTTGTCCCAAACACGTTCGCGTTGTACTTCACCAAAGATTTTACAACCGTTGTTGCCATTGATGTGGACAACGATCGCTAGAATGTAGTCGGCGTACCAGTCGCCGTTGATACGAAGACGTTCTGAATCACAACCCAAGTAGATCTTTGTTTCAGGGGTTTGTGCGTCAATGAACTGTTTAACTTCATCTAAATCTAGCTTTTTCATTTTGGTCTTTCTAAAGTGGTACCCAGGGTCGGACTCGAACCGACACGCTTTAGAGGCAGCAGATTTTGAGTCTGCCGTGGCTACCGTTACACCACCTGGGCAATTACACAAGTATATATTATACTTGATCACGGTTTATTAGTAAACCATGTTGTGACGGGCCCTTCAGGAATTGAACCTTCGACTCCGGCGGTTGGAATGCCGAGAGATCAGCCAGAGTGAACCCATATTTTTTGATAAGTAAATTATGCTTGAAATAATTTACACACTAATCGTTACACACATCACAATTGCTTGTGTAACACTTTATCTACATCGCAGCCAGGCACATCGAGCAGTAACTTTTCACCCGGCTGTGGCACACTTTATGCGTTTTTGGTTGTGGCTTACTACAGGCATGGTCACTCGAGAGTGGGTGGCTGTGCATCGACGTCATCACCAAGCATCAGACACACCCGGCGATCCACACAGTCCGCAAATTTACGGCATCTGGCGTGTGCTTTTTGGAGGAGCATTTTTATATGTTCGAGCAAAACAAAATAGCGACATGGTTGATACACTTGGTCGCGGCACTCCTGCTGATTGGCTGGAGCTTCACTTATACAGTGCTAGACCTACCCTTGGCATTGGCATTCTCCTTGTGCTCAACACCTTGATGTTTGGCTGGTGGGGCTTGCTGATTTGGGGCATACAAATGATCTGGATACCATTCTGGGCCGCAGGCGTGATCAACGGCTTAGCACACTGGTGGGGCTATCGCAATACTGATACCAAAGACACATCACGCAATCTTGTGCCTTGGGCATTTTGGATCGGTGGTGAAGAACTACACAACAATCACCATGCCAATGGTGCCAGTGCTAAATTCAGTCAACGTCGCTGGGAATTTGATATTGGTTGGATGTACATTCGACTGCTACAGAGTCTGCGTCTGGCCACTGTGCGTTGATTGGTGGAAGTAGTCGGGATCGAACCGACGACCTCTTGCATGCCATGCAAGCGCTCTCCCAGCTGAGCTATACCCCCATTATCGACGCTTGCGCCAAGTGTATTCTACACCATCGGGGCAAACACCGTCCTTGATAGAGTCAGCACCAAAGCGACCCACTATTTCTACTCCGTCACCAAAGATAGTAACAAAGCGATCTAAAACTTTGGCCACATCCATTGCGGCCTGCAAATCAACAACTTCTATTTCTCGATCTTCACATACAACACGATACATTCTATTCTCTTTTCTTCTCAACAACAATAAAAATTTGCAAACAATCCGGTTTCGCTAGGGCGTGTGGCTGTAAACTATCGACCAGGGTTGGCACTCCGGCTCCCACAATGGATAATTCTTGACACCGGCAACAGTCTGGGACCTCTCATCACCAACAACTGATCCATAGAAGATGTGCATCACTGCACAGAGCTCCAAGGGGTATTACCCCTACACGTTTGCTTGTTTGCAAAACTTGGTACCCGGGATGAGATTCGAACTCACACGCTTTTGGCACCGCCCCCTCAAGACGGCGTGGCTACCATTACACCACCCGGGTAAAACTTGGTGCGTGATAAGAGATTCGAACTCCTGACCACCGTCGAGTCAGGACGGGACTCTACCACTGAGTTAATCACGCAATAAATATTACTATGAACTTTGACGACAACTATACGTTAAAATTGCTTTACAGTTTGGCTAAAAATCAACCTTATCGTCGCGGGTTGAGTCATGTTGTCCCAGACGCTGAATTTAAACCTGCTTTTCCAGTTAGAACACAACAAGGGTTTGTTCCGCTTGTTATTCCACAATATAACAAAAAATAATTGGTAGCGACGGTCGGACTCGAACCAACCACACACAGATTTTCAGTCTGCTGCTCTACCTGATGAGCTACGTCGCCGTTATTTTTTAGGTGCGGGAATTTTTTTTAACAATTCTCGCTTGATTAAGCAATCTCGTTGAGTACCTTCTCTAAACACCCTTAGGTATTCAACGCCATCGATACGTTGAACATCTTGGATGTTGGTACAGTAAAAACGTTCGCGATTGCGCATGTTTTCAAAATACATTACTTTCATAGATGTTCTCCTTGTTGAATTTGAGTAAATGCTTGTAGGATTCGAACCTACCCCTGCTTCCGCCTTCGCCGCCTAATCAGTCTGCAAACCTTTCCTCGGGTACTACCTTCTGCCTTGCCAGCCAATACACCTAGCAACCTGTCTGTGTTCATTGCAGTGCCCACAGAGCAGTCTCAAAACTTTTACCAGTAGTAGAGATGCGGCTTGCGACTCACGTTGGGTGTGTCAACATCCTCAAGATCTGCTACTCGATATTTTACAACCTCTCGTTCCCACTCTTTACCGTGTGTGCGTTGAGGTTGGGTCATAAATTCACGCACCCACCACATTGGTGTTCGCATCCAGTTGCGTTCGTGATAGCTACGTTTCTTTTTGGTCTTTACCCCGCTACGTTGGATGTAGCAGTAAGTGTTATACCAATACTCAAATGAATTGCTCCACTTTTGATATGGCACACGTTCCATACCGAAGTCCCAGCGACTCTCGGGGTCAACCAGTTTCCAAGGTTTATCCTTATACGTTCTAGACATTGTTTTCTCCTTAACATCTATAATCGCATAATGATCTCCTTAAAAAAATTATTTATTGGTGGAAGCGGTGGGATTCGAACCCACGGACCCCTTTCGGAGCCGACAGTTTTCAAGACTGTAGCAATAAACCGGACTCTGCCACACTTCCTTTAATTGGAGTCCCGGGTAGGATTCAAACCTACGAATCAAACGCTTTGCAGGCGCAGCCATTAGATCACTCTGGTACCGAGACATGAAAAATTGGTCGGGGTGGTGGGATTCGAACTCACGACCCTCTGCTCCCAAAGCAGATGCGCTAACCAGACTGCGCTACACCCCGAAACTGGTACCTGGACACGGTTTCGAACCGCGGACCCTCTCCGTGTAAAGGAGACGCTCTACCCCTGAGCTATCCAGGCAATAAACTTGGAGCGGCGTGCGAGAATCGAACTCGCGACTTTAGCTTGGAAGGCTAAGGTAATACCATTTTACGAACGCCGCATTAAATAACAACATGTACACAAACGATTGGCTCTCACCAACTGGGATTCATATACATCTGTCTATGAGCAATTATAACACATGCTATATATTTGTCAACGATATTTACGCCGACTGTCTAACCATGCGCTATTTCACAGACATGAACAGTGCCGTTGAATTCATCAACAGTTTGTGACTGGCCGGTCCTGCAGGAATCGAACCCACATCGCCAAGTTCGAAGCATGGCATTCTATCCATTGAACTAAGGACCGATGGCAGGAGCTATAGGATTCGAACCTATGCATGTCGGAATCAAAATCCGATGCCTTAACCAACTTGGCGAAGCTCCAACAATATTTGGTGGTGATAGAAGGTATCGATCCTTCCTCGTCGGCTTATGAAACCGCTACGCATCCATCTACGTCATATCACCATAAGTGGGCAGGAGAACGGGAGTTGAACCCTGTCTAACTGTTTCACA